>Ga0247838_1001405_pt1 | contig 34300 bp, 27 predicted proteins | sample LaCruzMarch2015__5_FD_189097 | JGI IMG/M metagenome (GOLD analysis project Ga0247838, IMG submission 189097) | Freshwater microbial communities from meromictic Lake La Cruz, Castile-La Mancha, Spain - LaCruzMarch2015_15m | ecosystem: Environmental > Aquatic > Freshwater > Lake | place: Spain... | reverse complement strand
TGCCTGTGTAAAGCCGACAGAGGCTGAGGAGTGGCAACAGGTCATTGCCGATTGCGGCCGGAGTCATGACCTGATTCTGTTCAGTCCGGGCAGCCAATATAGATTCGATCCCATCGAAACGGAACCAAGCCCAGCAGAGGCAGCAGCTCTTCTTCAAGACCTAAATTCTGTTCTTCATGCAAGCAGTGCAACCAGTGAAAATTCAACTTTTTGGAAAACTGAAAGCAGTAAGGTGATGCGTCACGCCTTCACGATTGTATTGCACGCCCTTGGACGAATTGACTGGAACAAATCCAGCCAAGTTATCGCAAGCCATGCTTCTGATTTAGAGCAGACGCATTCCAAGGCATGGCAGGAACGCTCGGTATGTTATCGCCTGCTATGTCTTGCCCAGCAGCGTTCCCCCCGTGATGAGGATTTAAAACGGTCCATTGATTTCTGGTTGAGTGCATTCCCAGGATATGACCCAAAAACACGGGCGAATGTCGTTGGCGTGACAGCCAACTTGTTGGAGAAGTTTCAGTATGAGCCGTTGAGATCTCTCTTCTCGGGCCCTTCGATCTGCTCACCACAAGACATCCTCAATAAAGGCAAAATCGTCATTGTGGATCTGCCGGTCCTGACAGATCGCCTCACGGGAACGATTGCCAATTCGATATGGCTCTATTCCTTTTGCCGCGCCCTGACAAAAAGAACAACAACCCACCCGTGTGCCATCTGGATTGACGAGGCTCAGTTTCTTCTCACTGAAGAGATGATGCAGATTCAAAGCATCATCCGAAGTCATAGCGTGTCTACCATCCTGCTTTTTCAGAATATCTCAGTATTGCAGGAGCGCTTATCAAAAGTCGCCGTTACCGGACTACTAGGAAATATAAACACCCTGATTTTTTCCCGCCAGTCTGACGCGGAAACGCGCCAGTGGGCTGCTGACCGAATTGGAAAAATTAAGAAAATCAGAAAAACTCGCAATTACGGAACTACCCAAAGTAAGGGTGGAGGGTCATCTTTTTCGCTCAGCAAGGAAGAGGTTTGGGACTACCGATTCCAGCCCGACAATTTTTCAGCACTAAAAACCGGTGGCCCGTCCAGTGGCTTCAAAGTCGAAACGATTGTACTATCTGGAGACAGAGCATTCCGCGCCAAGTGGCACCAACTCCAGCCAGGATCAGCATTCACCGTAAAGCCCAACCCAAAAACGAACTGAAATATGAAAAAAGAAATCATTCGAACTTCCTTTGATTTGTCCAAGAGCACCATCGAGCAGGCAGACGCGATAGCCCATCAAGCAGGGTTGTCTTCTCGCAAAGACGCTGTGGAGTGGAGTATTGGCATCGCTTCGCAAATTACAGAAGCCCTGAAGCAGGGGCTTAAAGTAATGCTGAGCGACAAAGATAATAAACAGCGGGAATTCAGCCTTGGAACCGCAAATGTTCACCCCAAAGAGACTGAGCGCATGGTCATATTCCAAATCAATGAAGAAAATACCGTTCGCCTGATGGAGATTTTGGAGAAGCCCGGCCATCCCGCCGCCAAAGTCGCACTGGTTTTGGCAAAAGCCTCGTTCCGGTCGAAGTCCTCAAAAGCCGTTCCAGCGAACTTGCTCTTCGAACTCATCTACTGGTCACTACGATTCGAAGATGTGGACTTCCTTTGCCTAGTGCGGGACATAATCACCAATTTGGTCACCTCCTTCGACTCCTTCCAAGGCCTTGTTGATTCGGAATATTTCAAGCCCCAATTTGACACCAATTGTCTTGAGCAGCAGTTCCTGGCTGATGAATACCATAAAGAGAAGGGTCGTCAGATGACGCCCTGATGTTCTTATGACATTTCCCATTTCAACTTTTCTCACTCGTCTGATTCATCATTGGTTTTCAGGGAGGCGGGATCAAATGCAGGAGGGTTTTGGGATCGGGGAATATAGACGCTTTTCTTTCGGGTTGATATTGGCGTTTTCACCACTGGATCAACCAGCACAGTGGGTGGTGCTGGTTCGTTCATGCCTCTCTCTCGCGGTATGGGACTGTGAGTCGTCCTTTCCTGTCTACTCCTCTTTGCCTGTGATTTCACAAAGTCAAAAACCGTACTTGGGTCCACGACCAAGTTGGCTTTATCTCTCAAAAAATCTGCGATCTGCCGATATGACCAACGCTTCCGGCGTAACGTCGCGACGACTTGCGCGACTGGTTCCAGCTTGCTGCGTCCGGTTTTCTCCGGTACCTGCTCCGCTTCGGACAGCAAATTGCTCATGGCGCAATTTCACACAACGCCAGCCCAATGTCAACCCAACAGAACCCAATGATGTTGGGCTTGTATTGGGAACAGCCTCTGGCGTTAGGGATATTGCGTCTGTTTTTGAGCCTGTTGGTTAACCATTCCTACATAGATGTTCACGATGGCTAAATTGCTGGATCAAGGGGGGAGCTTACAAGATTATCTGCATTCCAATGATTACTACGTCGAGAATGAAAGGGTGGAAGGGAGATGGATGGGGAGAGGAAGTGAGAGATTGGGACTTCGTGGCAGTATTAAGGCAGGAAATCAGGCATTTGAGAGTTTGAGAAAAAACATCAATCCGGCAACCGGTCAAAAATTAACCCCCCGCTCACCGACTGTACGTTTCTTCGACTTGCAGTGCTCGGCTCAGAAATCCGTTTCCTTGATGGCGGTGCTCATGGATGACCGACGCTTGGCAGCAGCTCACGATGCCGCATGTGAGACGGCCTACGCGGAACTGGAACGATTCGCCGCCTGCCGGGTGCGGGACGGTTCCTTGGCATGGTCCGAGGAAACCCGCATCACTGGCAATCTCATTGCTGCACGCTTCCGTCATGATTCCAGCCGCGCCCTCGATCCTCAACTGCACTCCCATTGCGTCACGGCCAATGCTACCTGGGATTCTGTTAAAGGTCGGTGGGTTGCCCTGAGTGAGTATGAAATCTTGAAAGCGATCCGATACTCCGGGAAAGTTTATCAAAACGAGATGGCCCGCGCCTGCATCATGTTGGGCTATGACATCGATTTCGTCCGTGATGGGAAACGTGGCATTACAGGATTTGAAATTCGGGGCGTTACAAAAGAATTGCTCGAACGATATAGCAAACGTCGAGCCGAAGTGGAAAAAGGCATTGAGGGATTTAAAAAGAAATTCGGACGCGAGCCTAGCACTGCAGAAATCTGGGCAATCACCCGAGAAACCCGATCAGCAAAGTTATCAGAGATTTCAACAAAGGAGGTCCGCCAACTCCAGCTTGCTCAACTCACGCCTGAGGAGAAAGGCAGTCTGAAAAAAGTGAAAGAATTGGCCATGGCGAAAACCGTAGAGATCAATGGTCGTGGCACTTCCGGGCATGATGTTCCCAGTCTGCGTCGCGCCGTTGCCCATGTTTACGAACGCAAATCAGTTTCGCAGGGGCATGAGGTACTTGCCGAAGCTCTCAATGTAGGGATGGGCAGGGTCGATCATAAGGAGTTGGAACGACTACTCACGACATCGCGTTGTCTAGTTGTAAATCTGAACCCTTCGGCAGACAATCCCATTCTCTCGGATGTTTTTGCAACTCCTCACGGATTGGCTCTGGAAAAATGGGCTGTTGATTTTGTCAACACAACGAGGGAAACACATCCACCCCTCGGGAAAGCAGGGTATCAGATTTCTCGGCATCTCAATGCAGAGCAGCGGGCAGCCGTCAATTCCCTGCTCTACGAAAATAGGGATCAGGTGATGGCACTTCGAGGTGTTGCCGGTGCTGGAAAAACAACAACGCTCACCGAGTTGAACCGTGGCCTTTGTGCTGCCGACTATCACGCTGTTTATCTTGCTCCGACGAAAGCCGCTGTGAAGGTGTTGCGCGAAGAGGGATTTGAAAGGGCTGAAACACTCAGTAGTTTTCTTTTGACTGCTGGTCGCCGCAATTTGCAGCGATCCGTGATCATTGTGGACGAAGCAGGGTTGCAGTCTAACCGTCAGGGAGTGGCACTCCTCAAGTTAGCCCGCAAGAATCAGGCACGTGTGATCTTCGTCGGGGACACGGCCCAGCATGTCAGCGTTGAGGCAGGAGACTTTTTGAGGGTGCTTGAAAAGCACTCCAAGATTCGCTCGGTGGAACTCACCGACATTCAGCGCCAAAGCGTCCTGAATTACCGTGAAGCCATCAAACTGATGGCTCACGGCCATGCATCGGAGGGATTGGAGAAACTGGATTCCATGAATTGGATCAAGGAAAGCGGACCGGAGTATCTCCGCAATGCCGCCAGGGATTATATTCAACTTTCCAAAGTTCCAACGAAAACCATTCTCCTTGTAACACCCACCTGGGAGGAGAACCACAGCGTTACCGCTTTCCTCAGAGATGAGCTAAAGCGTTCCGGCAAATTAGGCCATGAAGTGAAGCGGCAAATCTGGGAACCACTGGAATGGTCGGAAGCTCAACGTGGCGATAGCCGCAATTACCAATCTGGCATGGTGCTCCAGTTCAATCAGCAGTACGCCAAGTTCAAGGCTGGAGACTCCCTTGAAATTGCCAGTGCCAGTAAGGGGAAAATAACAACTGTGCATCCTTCGGGGAAGAAGGTTGAAATCCCATTAACGAAAGCTGGGAAGTTCGAGGTCTTCCGGCATCGAACGATTGAGATTGCAGAAGGTGACAAACTGCTGCTACGTGAAAACCGCCGCAAGGATGACATTTCTAACGGTGATGTTGTCACCGTCGCCAAAATGAAACCTGACGGGGAAATTGTGACGAGTGACGGCAAGGTGATTCCTGCGGATTATCACCGATTGACTCACGGCTATGCCCTGACAAGCTACCGGTCACAGGGAAGAACCGCCGATCATGTGATTGTGGCAACTGCCCGCTTAGACAAAAAGTCTTGCTATGTCGCCTGCTCCCGAGCACGGGAAAGCTGTTCGCTTCACACCCCCAGCAAAGATATATTACTGGCCGCTCTTAGCTCCGGAAAAACTGGCAACCGCAAGGCGGCCCTAGAGTCGTTGGGTAAAAAGGTTATCACACCCAATCGAGTTGCAGGCGTGAATCGTCTGAAAACTGCCATTCTTCCGATTGCAGGTCATGCCCGGGCGGCAGTGACTGTTGCAAGCCGCGCACATGCTTGGGCAAACTTCATTAAAAGACCGGTTTCAACTGGAGTATGGTCGGTTGCCCGTATGTGCATTCCAGGAGTTGGAAAGATTCAATTGTTGATCACCTTGGCAAGTATTGCCTATGAGTGGAGTAGAAACAAATCACCAACAGAAATCGAAAGGAGCCCACAACATGAAATGCTATGAAGAATTTGAACACGGAACAGGCGCTTGCCTTGTTCTGGAAACACCAGCAGGGAAATGGACATTTCCATGGGCGAGCCTAGTTGCTATTCATTGGCCCAAACCGGACGAAAAAGAAATTAGCATATACTTTCAACGGCATGAGGTGGCTATTGCAGGGATTGGCATGGAACCTCTTTATGAGAGTCTTTCCCAGGGAAGAGTGAAATGCATTCGCCCTGGGAAAGAAGGGGATCTTTTTGTGGAAGATATTAAAGTTGATTTAATGCAAGAAATGTAATATTTAGAAAATATGGGCCATTACGCAAACATTGTTATATTCGATTTGCCTCTGAACAAATTACAGGAGACTGAAGTCATGGAGTCGCTTAGCACAAGCACGATTCAAGCCTTTCAGGAATTTGGCTCGGCCAAAACGACATTTTTGATCGTGTCCGATAATACTAGTTTTGAGATTAAAGGGCGCCTCGACTCGGGGATTCGTTTCCCCGGCTTCATAATCATTGAGCTAGGTAAAGCCGAGCGAGGAGAAAAAAGGTTTCCTGACGCTATGACTTTGCTTGATGCACTGAGCAAAAAAGAATCTGACTGAATGTCTGTCGTGTAAATTCAGGGTAGGTGGCTCCCGGCGATTGAGGCTAACGAGACACGAGGTTATGCAGCATGAGCGCATGGGACGAGTCGAGATTTTGTCTAGCTTCAGAGATAAGAAGAAAAGAGGCCGTGACTCCAGAAGGAAGGGAGAGCAAGCGTTGCGTTGGATACGTCGCTCACGAAGGCTAGGATTTTCATTTCTTCTCTATAAGTTCTTGAACATTCAATTTAATTATAATACAATTGCTTTGTTTGGGTTAAGTTCATCTTCTTTGGTTGGATGGTTTACATCTCCGACGATAGGATTGTGTGCTAGGTTGTGGATTTTGGACTTGGTTTGGTTTGGGTTATTTTTTGGTTTTGGTTTTTGAGTTTTATTTACCACAGCATTATTGCTCGCGCTTAACTTTTGTTGTTTCGGTTTTAGTGTATTCATAACTGTTGTGATTAGTAATTTTCTTTTGTGTCTGCGTCAACGACACAACCTTTGAATTCACTGTTCAAGGCTATAATTAGTTTAGCGAGCAACAGGAACAGTGACGTGCAACAGGATCCAAGAACAACTCGGGCGGGTTGAAGACCAGCTAAAAGCCCTTATGGACTCAAAGCTGCAAAGTGCTTTCGTGGAAGTCTCCAGAATCGGACTCTACACCAGCCCTGTTGAACGCAAACAGTGCATCCACTGCGCTCTGACCCATAGGACAGTGAACTACATTCGTGATTCTACAGGGATAGTATATCATCGAAATAGTTCCAGTGAACGCATCGTAAGCGCATGATAAAACATTTCAATAGCAACAGAAAAATGATTTATGTCATCGAAATCAATTTCATTGGATGTTTCTCCTCTAATGCGCTGTAAGGTTATATTCGCAACAGGAATCCACATCCCAATGCCGTTTTTTGCTTCCTTTGCTCCCTGAACAAGCGCTCCACGGAATTCTCGTGCCCGCAAGTCCACACAAAGAGATACAAGACCGATCATCGTAACAGATGTTGTGCGGATCTGAGATAAACTCGATCTCTTATCGATAAAAGAAGCCAGAGCCTGAATTTCATCATCGCAAACTACACAATCACCAACCAAGGTGGAAGTAGGAGCGTTTAGCAGGCTCAAATAGCGATCTCTCATTGCCTCGTTCACACGCATGACATGCTCTTGATTGCGAATACGCACCTGAGCCATCGCGGCAGCAAGCAATATAACTAATACGTCCTTCGAGAACTCGAGTCGTTGCAATTCGTGTGATGTTCGTAAACGCTCTCTTGCGTATGCTTGTAAAAACCTACTCTCGTTCCGCGTAGCATAACAAATGTCAGCTAGACGCATTCCGATATTCCTATTTGTTCCGAAGATCGATGATAAAAATCCCATATATGTAGTTGTTAATGTGAATGATAAATGCCTATCGAGTATTAATAAACTAATTTTACTATTATCTACTTTTTCTAAAGCATTCGACAATACAGAAGGTTGAATATGCGTAAGTTCATATTTCTCAGGACGAGTAATTGAAAATGGAATCAGGTTCGAGCATTCAAACAGTCATCGAATTGACGCTTATATCTGGCTAACGTCCCTCGTCATCAAGAGCCGAGGATTGCTTCACGATCCCGTGAAATTCAATACATAGGACACACAGGATTCTTTCCACATAGGAAAAGAGCGCGATATGGTGTGCATCATTGACAACCCCGCCGCTGTCGGAGATGCGCTTGACAATCTCAACACATAGATTTCCGATACCGTTCTTCACTTCTCGAGTTAGCGCTGCCTCCGTGGGGTCTACTTGTATGTGTGGACTATTTGCTAAACGATATCCGAGGCCAAAAGCAGTGCCAAATGCAATGAAGCGATGCTGGTGAAGCAGGGATGAGATCACACCCTTAGTCACGATTTGATTTTCAGGCCGCGCAAAAAGGCCACCTTTAACGAGGCCTGCTGAAACTGCAGCACGAATTTCGGGCTTATAGGTTAGGTAATCGCCTAGGCGAACTGTATTTAGTGAATTGCTTTCGATTAGGGCGTTCATAGGAGACGCCCAGTGCTGTTGCAATGAACTCAGGAGTTCATGTTTCTGAAGTCTTTGATCGAAACAAAGCTGAATCATGCTGTAGGCGATCGTCATTGGAATTGCCCAAAAATCCGATTGAAGGCGAATAACTTCGAAAGTTGACATTTCCTTTGGTGGTTGGCCACTGCAAATCTCAGGGGTTGTCCCGAATACGAATCGCGTAATTTCAGACTCAACGGTTTCAGCTTTTTTGATGTTTGATCGTGGCGAACGTGCCCGCTTTTCACTGCTATGCAGAGCAAAGATTTTGAAGTAAATACTTCCCACAAAGGCACTAGCTAGGGAAGACCACCTCATGAATTCCTCAAGCTCAGACTGAGGAAATCCAGGCCGACACGGGTCAACATTAATTGTTTGACGGACGAAAGTCGTCCCCAAGTGCTTAACTGAAGCTATAAGAACTGCCTTGGGATCAGAATTCTGATAATGAGCTGCCTTGAAATCTGCGAAAGCGGCCCTGGAGCGAACTTGAGAAAGACAATCAAAAACAACTGCTTGGCGCTCTTTCAATGAAGAGAATAAATCTACGGTTGCTAAAGGGCGCCCATAGTCTTCCGATAGTATTTCACACACATTGTCGCGTTCGATTTTCCAGACAACGTGCTCGCTCAATTGCACAATAGAATCGCGATTCCTCATTTTTGAGATGTATTTTTTCCGAACATCTTCCGCAAAAGCGTTGGCACACTCACCTACATATAGCGAATGTCCGCAAAAAAGAACTGGCGGGAGCAAATTAAACGCCAGAAGAACGCGCTCCTCTGTAACTTCGTCTCTGACCGCTGCACGCTTGAACATTCCAAGCTTCTCGGTTTCTTCGTATAGCAGGTGATGGAGTTGTGAGATCAGTTCGTCTATGGACATGTAAATGGGAGGTGGTTGTTTACTCTGGCATGAATGGGGCTGTTTGTAGCTGGCTGGCGCTCCAAAAGCGATTGAATTTTGCCCAGAAGTATTACGAGTGCCGGAGATTCCTGACGGTGTGCCGACAGTGAAGTGACCTTCGCCCGGAGGGCGCATGCGCCGGAGGCGCAGCGGCGAAGACGAGGGAGCGGAGGGAATAGGCCGGAAGCGTGGGGGCGCAGGGCGGTGCTTCCCGGCGTGTTTCCGGAGTGGAGGAGGCTTGGCCGCCAATGGGAGCGGTCGTAGAGTCTGCACCAAAACCAGCGTGGGCGGCTGGGGCTGGTTTTGGTGGAGTCTCTGACCGCAGGGCTTGAAAAACCGGGCGGGCATGCCCGCGTCGACTGGCGTTTTTTCTGGAGTCTGAATTCTGGCCAGTGGTGACGAACGGGGTGGCCTTGAGGAGCCGGGCCGCGCCTTGGCGGCCGGGCGGGTCGAAAAATGATCCAAGGCAAAGCCGGGTGAGCGGAAGAGTGAGGAGCTCTTGCGAGGAAGGATGCCGATCACCGGGCTTTGCCTCCGCGCTTCGCGGGTCGATTTTCTGTCGGTTTGCTCGCTGGCGTTGCAAGCGGGCGTGAAGCGTTTTCCGGCTTTGCGGAAAATTACCCGCTGCCCGGTTTCGCGGAAACCTTCGTTTCGATGTTGGCTGCCTCGGTTTCCCAAGAAGGATGGGAGGGTAGTGTCCTAATTTGAACTCAGGGAGTTCCTCCGCCTGAAGTGGCCCAAATCAGAAAAGCAATCAGCCCGATAAATCCGAGGATCACACAAACAGCGAACCAGACCCCAAATTTCAGCAGCGTCAGTTCAATCGCTTTCGATTTTTTGGCGTCCATCATTCAGATTGTCGCGCTTTACTGGCAATCGCTACGTCAACAGCGGTTGAGGGTGAATCCACGTGAGGGATTTCAAGAACACAAGTCGCCTTGAATTGACCGTCCTCCACGTACCTCGTCGCCCATCCTAGGGGGTTTTGATTTCGTAGCGATTTTGGTTCGGGATTCTCCGCCTATCCTGTGGTTTGTGAAGGTCGTTCATCTGCTGCAAAAGTTGAAGAGCCTGCTGGGCATCGTTCATGCTGGCTCCTTGGCTCTGCTGATTCTTGAGAGCCGTGGCCGCAGCCAAGAGATACTGTTGATATTGTAGAATTATTTTGGCGGTCTGATTCCGTTCTTGAAACAGAGCACGGGCGGCTTCCTCGCCAGTGGCCTGTCTAGCGTAAGCCTTTGGAAGTCGAAGCTGGCTGCCATCCGAGGAGGTGACGATGTAGTTGATATTGTCCGCTCCGATGGCCTGCTCAATCATACCCACTGAACTAGAGACTGTTGTTCCCGGGTAGGTGTATTCTTGAGTCACAGCAACCCAAATTGGAAAGGAAGATTGTGCGTTGGCGGGGAGGAAAAAAAACAGGATGGAGATGACTACCAGAAGTGCGGTTTTCATTTCCGGTGGATTCTATTGCAGAAATCCTGTCAAGGCCAGAATCATTTGTGTTTCTGGATTTCCGTTGATAGATAGAAACCATGCCAAAGAAGAATCGACTTGATCAATGGGCCAAGCAATCGCTGGCCGACCACCTCCACCGAGCCTGGATTGAGGTGTTTACGCTCTCTCAGGACTTCAATCGCTACTTCAAGAAGACGGACGATTATTACGAGGAAGTCTCCGACCTACAACGCAGGCTTCGTGCCCTTCAAAAGAACGCCTCAAAGGACCTTGAATTACCAAAACCTACTCCTCCCCCGAAGAAGATGTAGGCTCTGCATACTCCTCCGTCCCAGCAGCCTTGGTCGGCGACGTTAATGGACGGGTGTTTTCTCGGGGCGTTCGCGGAGAAATTTTTCGGCGGCGGCGGTGAAAGAGAGTTTTATGCCGGTGGATTATGTGGTCTTTGTGGGAACCGGCGAGGAGGAAGAGCTTGCCGGGCCGGGATTCAGCGCGAAGGTTTCCGAGCCGGACTGGATGAAGCGTGATGCTTTTTTGTGCTTACGGATGTCGGAGCAAAGCTGGGCTCCGACAGTTGGCTTTTGATTACGGCGACAGTGCTGGCCGTTCCTGAGGTTCTGGCAGACATTGCAAACCAGCAGGTGTTTCGTTTTTGCTGGGCGTCAGCCGTGGCTTTTCTCGTTTAGCGGGGTAGAAAGCCGCCGGTTCCGGCGCAGATGTCGAACACTTTGGATTCCGGGCTGACATTGGCGATAACCGGGGCTGGATTGCGGAGGCCGAGGAGGTTTTGGCGGCGTTTCTGGATGTGGAAGCTGGGATCAGGGCTTCGGGGCAGTAGCCCGGTTGGTTCTGGGTGGTCCTGAGTTCACCGGCGTTCGTTCAAAGCCGGGAGGGATTTGACGATTTTCATGGTTTCGAGGCTGACGCGGGTAACGCGCTTGAGAAGATTGACGAGGTAGGTGCGGTCGTCGTGTTCGGTCATCCAGTCGTTCGGGTCGTTTCGGATGCCGCTGTCTTTGTCCACTGTGATCTGGTAACGCTCCATGATCCATTCCAGCGCGGGCTTACCGTTGACAATGTAGTCGTAGGCTTCCAGCGGGATTCCGGTCAAGGTGAGGTTGCTGTTGTAGATGATGGCGGTTTTATCAACCGCCTTGTCTTTGCGCCCGAAAGTCATTTTCTGCACCCGGTAATGCTTCTGGGGGTCGAGGGTGAGCTCGCCGGAAACTTCGGTGAGCGGATAGGGCTCTACGGTTTCGTAATTCAGATGCCAGTGAGCGAGTTCCCGTCCGGCTTTGCTGAATTTCCAAAAATCTGCCGTTTCTTTGGTGAAGGGGATGCGGGGGAGCATCTTTTTAAGGTCTGAGGCGAACCGTGTCCGGTATTCCGGGGAATGGAGGATGCCATACACGTAATAAAAAATGTCTTCCTTGGTGATCTTGGCTTCGTAGGCTTTTTTGAAGTCGGAGAGGGTTTCATCCGTGATGGCGGATCGGCGGCGGTAGCCGTCGATCAATTCGCCGTCCTGTTGGCGGCTGATTAGTTCGTCTTCCTGGGGTTCGTCTTTTTCGTAGAGGTAGAGGGGGAAGCACTGGCCTTTCGATACAAGCTCGTAGTCGGGAACGATTTTTGTAACCACCGCCGAAAAGTCTTTTGTGGTTCCTGGGCCAACAACGCAGATTGCGATATTTTCGTGTGGACCCGGTGGAAATACTCTCGGTGTCTGGCCGATCACGTCGTTAAACTCTTTGTCGAGATAAAGGTGTTGCCCGCAGAATGGTCGATAAAGGCTATGACGAATTCGCCCGGCGTCGGTTTCGTGCTTCCTTCCTTGGCAGAGGTCTTGTTTCAAGGAGCGAGACCAAGAGATTTTCCTTGGATCGGTATCAATGAAATTCTCCGCCAGTTCCGAGAGTTGATTTTTTGATTTTCCAGTGGCGATCTTGGCGAAAGCTGAAGTCTGTTGATTGTAGAACTCGACCATGCGGCGCATGTTCGCCACGAGGATTGTTTGGGAGAAGTTGTAACACCAGTTGTCCCGGTTCGTTTTGACGCCATGAGAGTAGGTTTCAAAAACAGTCTTCGTCGTTTCGTCTTTTTTGTCACCGATTGAAACGAAGGTCTCAAATGCTGGATCGCGTTGGTTTATCCAGTCGTGGTTGGCGTTTGGCTGAAGGCGTTGCCATGCCTTTTCCCGTTCAATGCCGTTGATGCTCTGGAAGCGCGTGATGATTTCAAGTTTCTCCTCTCGGCTGAGGTAGTCGCCGATGTCGTGGTAGAAGAGTTCGCATTTCCCCTGTTTCTCGGGGTTCTTCACGAAAAGAGAGATGGCAATACCGGCACGGCTGCCGGAACCGAAAATCTTGCCGCCTTCCATTCGGGAAGTTTCCCCAGATGTGCGCTGGTTCCCGCGCAGGTTGAAAACGTAGATGCTGGTGAATTCGTCGGTGAGGCTGGCGCGTAGTCCGTCCATCGCGTTGCCGTCGATGAACGAGCCGTTGCTGACGAATCCGACGATTCCCTTACCCGCGATGCGGTCGCTAGCCCAGCGGAGGGCGCGGACGTAGCTGTCGTAGAGGCTGTTTTTGAGTGTGGCCGTGGACCGCTCGGCGTAGGTGGAGCGGATGCGGTCGTCCAGCGTCGGGTATTTGAGGTTTTTGTTGCCGTCGTTTTCGCTGGTCTGCCCGGAAGAATAGGGCGGGTTTCCCATGACAACGCGGATGGGGGCCTTGCGTTGACGTTTTACCCGCTTGTTGTTCTCAGGGAACATCTTTTCCTCCATGTCCCCTCTGGATTCTGAAATTTGGAATGTGTCGGTAAGGACGATGCCTTCAAATGGGATGTATCCGCCGGCGATTTTGTCTTTGCCCTCGGGTGCTTGGCGAGCGAGGGCATGAAAGGTTTCCTCGATATTGATGGCGGCGATGTAGTAGGCGAGGAGAATGATTTCGTTGGCGTGGAGTTCCTGTTGGTATTTCCGCAGGAGGTCGGCGGGTTGGATGAGTCCGCTTTGCAGAAGCCGGACGACGAATGTGCCGGTGCCGGTGAAGGGGTCGATGATGTGAACGTCTTTTTCGCTGAGCCCGGATTGGAATTCGTTTTGGAGCACGGCTTGGACACTTTGAACGATGAAATCCACCACCTCGACCGGCGTATAAACGATGCCCAGGCGCTCGGCCATTTTGGGGAAGGCTGTTCTGAAAAATTTGTCGTAAAGCTCGATGACGACCCGCTGTTTGCCTTGGGCGTTGTCGATGCCGGTGGCGCGTTCTTTTACGCTCGCGTAGAATTTTTCGAGTTTGGTGGTTTCTTTCTCAAGCGCCTGATCCTCGATGGTATCGAGCATCTTTTGCATAGCGATAGAGACCGGGTTGCTCTGGGTGAAGGAGTAGTTGTCAAAGAGGGCGTCGAAGACGGGCCGGGTGATGAGATGCTGTGAGAGCATTTCTATGGCGTCGTCTTCGGATATGCTGGGATTGATGTTGTGCCGGAGCCCTTGGAGGAATTCGGCGAAAGCGGTTTTGTGGCGGGGTTCCCCGGTTTCCAGAATGGCTTTGATGCGGGTGACGTGTCGCTCCGCGATGACGGCAACGTCTTTGGCCCATGATTCCCAATAGCGGCGGTCGCCACATTTGAGGACGATCCGGGCATAGATGGCGTCTTTCCACTCGTCCAGGTGGGGAAAGTCAAATGTGCTTTGGGTCTGTCGGGCGGTTGGCTTTCCGTCTCCATCGTGCTTGCCATCGGATTCAGTTTTACCGCCGACGCCGATAATTTGGATAGCCTCGGGGCGTTTTTTGTTGAGTTCGATTTGGTTGACGGTGGCGTTGAAGCGGTCGTCGTGTGCGCGGAGGGCCTGGAGAACCTGCCAGACAACCTTGTATTTCTGGTTGTCTTTGAGGGCTTCCTCTGGAGCCATGTCGGCGGGAATTCCGATGGGGAGGATGATGTATCCGTATTTTTTTCCCTCGGCTTTTCGCATGACCCGGCCCACGGATTGAACGACATCAACTATCGAGTTCCGGGGATTGAGGAACAAAACCGCGTCAAGGGCCGGGACATCAACACCCTCGGAAAGACACCGGGCGTTTGAAAGGATTCGGCAGGTGTTGGGTGGGATGTCCGCTTTCAGCCAATCAAGGAGGGAGTTACGGCGGAGGGCGTGAAAGGTGCCGTCAACGTGATCGAGTTCACACTGTAGGGTTTCTTCTTCGGGGTGGGCGGCACGGTAGGCTGCGATGATCTGGCCGAATTGTTGGGCGAATGCCTTCGAGTCTTTGATTGACCGGGAGAACGCGACGGCGCGGCGCATTGGTGCCGTGTCTCCGTGAAAACTGGTGGCGTCGGCTGATCCGTCCGCAAGGCGTTTGGCTAGGCCGTTCCAACAGCCTGTGATTTTGACGGCATCGTCCAGTTTGAGTTCGTTGTTTGCGTCGGCGATTTGGTGCTGGAATGTGGTAGAAACGTATTTTTCATCAACCGCGAGGACGAGGACTTGATAGTCTGAAAGGAGACCGGCCCCGACCGCCTCGCCGAAACCGAGCCGGTAAAACTCCTCACCAAAAACAGCGGGATCGTCCATCGAGCAAAGCTCGGCGTCGGCATCTTTGGCTTTGGTCTTTGTGTCGTCGCTGTAAATCCGGGGGGTGGCCGTCATGTAGAGGCGTTTCTTTGCCCGGATGAAGTTGGCGTCGTGGATTTTTACAAAGTGGCTTTCGTCTTCTCCGCTGAGGGTGACGCCCGTTGTGCGGTGGGCCTCATCGCAAACGATGAGATCGAATTCGGGGAGTCCGGCCTTTTGTGCCTGTGAAACGGCGAGGATGGATTGGTATGTTGAAAACACCACGGTCATCTGTGGAACGGCGGCGGTTTTTGATGCCGTGGCTTTGATGCCTTCATACTGGCGCATGATCTGGCGGGCCGATGTTGTGGCCGGAAAGGCGAGGTCGTAGGTGGTGATGTCGGCGGAATCGTCGTCGTCGGCCTTCGTGATTTTCTTTCCGATCTTTGTGTCGGAGCAGACGGCCAGACTGTGGAGGGGATGGGTAGATTCCGCCGTCCATTCCCGGAGGGTCTGGGAGAGAAGTGAGAGCGAGGGAACAAGAAAGAGGACGTGTCCGGTCGGGGCGAAGTGTTCGGCGATTTTGAGGGATGTGAATGTTTTGCCGGTGCCGCAAGCCATGATGAGCTTTCCCCGGTCGGCGGCGGCAAAACCAGCGATGACTTTTTCATTCGCTGTTTTCTGGTGTTCCCGAAGTTGTTTTTTCGCCCGTAGGTCGAGGGCTTGCGGTCGTGTGATGCTGAATTTCGACCAGTCAACCGGGCTTGCGTCTAGGTCTTGGACGCGGAGCCGGGTAACGGGTTTGGATTGGTTTTCAAGGGCTTGTTCGGCGTTTTTTCCCCACTTGTCCGTAGTGGAGACGATCATCATGGATGTGAAGATTGATTTCCCCGCTGCGGTGAAGAATGAGTCGATGTCCTCTTTTGAAAGGGTGTGGTCAGGGAGGTAGAATTTGCACTGGATGGCGCAAAATTCACCGGTGGCTCGTTCCTCTGCCACGAGATCAATTCCGACATCGCCGACCTTTCCTTTCTGGGGCCATTCATTCCACATCCAGACATTGGCGAAGCGGTCTGCGTAGAGGGGATCGAGTTCAAGATACCGGCAAATCAACCGCTCAAAGCGGTCGCCAAGATCTCGGTTTGAGGTAGCTGCCTGCCGGAATTCCTCCAGAATCGTGTGTATTGTCTGGGGCTCTGGCGAGGGTGTTTGGGAAGCGCTTGTTTGCTCTGGCATGAATTCGATTGCTTGTAGCTGGCTGGCGCGTGAAACGCGATTGTTTTCCCCAGAGGTGGGGATTCCTGACGGTCTGCCGAAAGGGAAATGACCACCGCCCGGAGGGCGCGTGCGCCGAAGGCGCGGCGGCGAAGCCGAGGGAGCGGAGGGAGTGGGCCGGAAGCGTGGGGGCGCAGGGCGTAGCTTGCCGGACCAGTCCCGGAGCGGAGGAGGCTTGGCCGCAACGGGAGTGGTCAGGGAGTCTCAAAAAGAACAGCGGGGGTGGTTGGGGCTGTTTTTTTGAGTCTCCGGCCGCAGGGCTTGAAAAACCGGGCGGGCTTGCCCGCGTAGATCGGGCGATTTTTCTCTGGAGTCGCAATTCCGGCCTGAGATTGACGTTCGAGGTGGCGTTCTGGAGCCGGGCCGCGCTTTGGCGGCCGGGCGGGGCGTAAAGTAACCAGGCAAAGCCGGGTGCGCGGGTGAGAGAGGAGCTTGCGACGAGCGATGCCGGTCACCGGGCTTTGCCTCCGCGCTTCGCGGGTAGATTCTCTACGGGGTTGCTCCCTGGCGTGGCAAGCGGGCGCGTAGCGTTTTCCGGGTTACCGGAAAATTACCCGCTGCCCGAATCTGGGGTAAGGTTCATTTCTTGCTCTAGTGTCCTTGTTTCTTCAACTCGATGTGAACGGTTAGATAATTCTCGTCGGAAACCATGTCGACGTAGAACGCGTCGCTGCTGAATTTTCTAAAGCGGGCAGATGGTGATGCATTGAGCCAACTTGCTGGAAAGTAGGTTAGGAGATTTCCGAGGATGGTCCTTTCTAGTGCAAGATACTTCTCTATCTGTCCTTGCCTTGCCTGTTGGATTTCGGAACGGCGCATTTTCAATTCTTCTTGTAGTAGTCCTTCGGCAAGGCTTGAGTCTTTATTTTTTCGTCGCTCGCTTTGCAGTTTGTCGGCTTGGGGCGTTCGGATGGGCGGCGCCATGAGGTAGGAGATCTTGACCAGTTGAATGGTGGTGTTCCCGGATTTGTTATGGGCGGTGACTTTCTGGGGGACGGCTCCAAAAAGCGGCTTCTCAATGTTTTGTGAATATTCGGTTTCGGATCGAGCCCAGAATTCCGGTGCGAGGAGTGCAGCCGCTGAGTCGCCGGTTTCCGGTTTGATGGCTTTTGCGGATTCGTTTGCGGGAGCGCGACGACTGATGGTTACCCCGAAGAAATCTGGGTTGGAGCCCGTAGCGTCTGTGCCGGCATGCATAACCACCATCAGGTTTTTGTCGCCTAAAACATTTCCGCCGAACTTCCACTTGTCGTCGGGGTATGCACGGCGGAGGGCCGAAGAGATGGGCAAAACGATTTCCTCCGTTCTTTTCTGTGTTCCATGGATGTAGTCTGATGCAACGGGGCGAGTTGCTGCTTCGAGCCGTTTTTTTGCGTCGGTGAAGTGTTGGCTGTCAAAAGGGAAGGTTTTGTCGACTTCCTCGATCTCTTTTCCGATTTTCAGCATTTCAGGACTGGGAGGGAATGGCGCAAATCGGTCGATGAAACTCAAATCGATTCTGACCAGTTTCCCATCGCGATATTCCGCCTTGCCGGTTAGGGGGGTAACTCCAAAGAATTGTTCTGGTTTTATCCATGTTTTGATCTGCCAGTTCTGTCCGGACGCCGTTTCTTCCCATTCGCCGGGTAATTGGCCTCCGGTCCAGACGGATGGCGAAACCAGAGGGTCTGTCGTTGAGCCCTTTTCGGCGGATGCTGTTTTAACTGGTGCGGGTTTCTGGATGACCTGCGCGTCCAGAGAGACGGTGTGCGCGACGGTGGGAGCTGGCTTTGGTTGCACAGTTTCCGGGACCGGTGGAACTGGCGTGCTCGCCGGTATTGGTGTGGTTGGGATTGGGGTAGTGGTAATTGCGGCGGAGTCGACCCAAGTTTCTCCGGTGGAGTTTTTTATCAGGGTTTTTGCACCTTCTTTGCGTAGCACTTGGACCTTTGTTCCTGCTGGTAAGGTCAAGTTTCCGATTTGCTTTCCTTGAGCAGTGAGGGGCATGGTAACTGGCGACAGGAGAGTTCCCTCTTCTGTGGCCGATAGAATCGTCTGGAGAGAGAGGAGCACAACCCAAGTTACGAGGTGCCTTGTTATGGAATTTGTGGAGGCGAGCATGGCCTGTTTTCTGGTGACGGCTTTTTGTTTGCTGGTGTTCGCCTAGCAGCGGGATGGATCTGACAATTAGCAGGTTGGAGAAGATTGTCGAGATGGCGGCAAGCAAGCATTCACTCCTGACGGTCCGCCGACAGGGACATGACCTCCGCCCGGAGGCTCGAAAACCGGGCGGGCTTGCCCGCGTCGATTGGCAATTTTCGTCTTTGCTGCTGCAGTCGGAATCTTGTCTGGGAAGAGGAAGGTGAGTTTTAGGGAACTACGGAAAGCTCGATATTTCGGACATCGACGGTAGCGGTGGAGCGGAAGGTTCTGATTACTAAAGCAAGTGGGTATCTTGCATTGTCGTCCGGCGCGACAAATTTCAACTCCCCTGAGACAGGCGTCCAGTTGCCAGGTTGAATGGCCGTTGCAGGTCCGGTCTTCTCGTTTGCGGCCTCCTCAGGGATGACAGTGATTACGACGCGGCCGCCTCCAAATGCAGAGGTTAAAGTGATAATAGCGGAGTCTTCCACGGGCATGAATTTTTCCACGCGGATTTCAGCTTTGATTGTGGCCTTTATGGGCGTGCTTGTGGCTGTGCCTCCAAGGGCAAAAGAAGCATTTGGGTCATGCTTGCCGCCGGATGTCGGTGCAAACCTCCAGAAGAAGGAGTTAGTGTCCTGATAGATTGCGGTTTTGTGCTGCGCCTCCCCGGCCCTGATCATCCCGGCTTTGGACAAACTTCCCCCCTCTTGAATTCTCGCAGCCGTGTCAATCGGCAACCCGTCGGCTTTGATGACCAAGTTCCCGACAGTTGCTTTGGTGGTTTTCTTTGCCGAATCCTGGGCATGAGCTACAACGGCGCAGAAAAGGACGGCTACTATAATCAAGGGGATATGTTTCATGTGCGCGAACTCGTAGCATGCAAGTGTGAAAGATTAAAGACATTTGAGATGGCCGCCCACGCTGAGGCGAGAATTTACGCCGACGGGGGCGAAGCTGGGGCTGGTATGGGGTGCGTTTCTTCCGTCATAACCTCCGCCCGGAGGCGCGCGGCGAAGCCGAGGGAGCGGAGAGATGAGGCAAGCGGGCGCGGAGCGTTTTCCGGTTTGCCGGAAAATTACCCGTTGCCCAAAATCCGGGGAATGTTTCGTTTCGGTTTTTGTTCTCTCTTATGCCAGCAAAGTTCGCTTGTCTTTCCTCCCGGCTCAGATTCCGTCAACCCCAAAGCTTCCGGTCCAGCGTGCGGTATTGGATCGCTTCGCCGATGTGGGCAGAAAGGATATTCTCCGCTCCCGCAAAATCGGCGATCGTGCGGGCGACTTTGAGGATGCGGTCGTAGGCGCGGGCGCTGAACTGGAGGTCCTCCATCGCGTGGTGCAGCATCTCTTGACCGGAACTGTCCAGCGCGCAGAATTTTTTGATCTGGTTGTGGCCCATTCGGGCGTTGCATTTGGTCTTTTTCCCCGAGGCAAACCGTTCCCTCTGACGGTTGCGAGCCTCGATCACGCGTCCGAGGATCGCAGCCGATGACTCGGCGGGTTCGTTGCTGGAGAAATCTTTGTAGTTCACGGCGGGTGCCTCGACATGAATATCAATCTGATCGAGGAGCGGCCCGGTAATCCGGGCCCGGTAGTTTTCGACCTGTCCCGGCGAGCACCGGCACTCGCGGGCCGGATCTCCAAAATATGAGCACGGGCAGGGGTTCATGCCGGCTACCAGCATGAAGTCCGCAGGGAACGTCATTGTGCCTGCGGTGAAGGGGATGACAACTCTGCCGTCCTTCAGGGGGTTGCTCAGAGCCCTGAGCGTGGAGCATTTGAATTCCGGGAGCTCGTCAAGGAAAAGGACCCCGTTGTGGGCGATGCTCACCTCGCCCGGAGTCGGGTTTGCTGAGCCCCCGAGGAGGCCGGCGTCGCTGATGGTGTGGTGTGGGGAGCGGAAGGGACGGTGGCAGACAAAGGCGTTCTTTTCGTTCAGCAGCCCGCAGATGCTGTGGATCTTGGTCGTCTCGACCGCCTCCTCCAAAGTCATCGGGGGGATGATTGTCGGAATTCTTTTCGCAAGCACGCTCTTGTTTGCCCCGACCGGACCGATGATCAGGAGGTGGTGGCGGCCCGCAACCGCGACTTCGATGGCGCGTTTCACCTGATATTGGCCTTTGACCTCAGAAAAATCGGTCTCTTTAGTGCTCATGGCAGGCGGGGTGTTGGTTTCGGTCCCGGCACAGTTTTTATGTCCACCGGCGAGGAGTGGTTGTCAGGATTTTTGGCATGGTCCCTTCCCTTGTCAGGAATGTCTCCCTGCGTCAATTTATCTCCACCTCTGTATCTCCACCTCTGGGGCTACTCAGAGCCGAGGAGGATGGCGGGGTGATTTATTCTCCATAACTTCTGTGGTAGTCCGTCCAAGCTCTCCACCAGATGCCGACAGGGACATGACCTCCGCCCGGAGGGCGCGTGCGCCGGAGGCGCGCGGCGAAGCCGACGGAGCGGAGGGAGTGGGCCGGAAGCGTGGGGGCGCAGGGCGTAGCTTGCCGGTTCAGTCCAAGAGCGGAGGAGGCTTGGCCGCCAATGGGAGCGGTCGAAGAGTCTCCCCCAAAACCAGCGGGGGCGGTTGGGGCTGGTTTTGGGGGAGTCTCTGGCCGCAGGGCTCGAAAACCGGGCGGGCTTGCCCGCGTCGATAGGCGTTTTTTTGGTCATTTGCCCCGAAGTCAGAATTCTGACCGGTGGTTACGAGCGGACGGTGGGCTTCGGGAGCCGGGAGGCGGGCAGCGCTTCGCGGGTCGATGTTCTTCCGGTTTGCTCGCTGATGTGGCAAGCGGGCGCGTAGCGTTTTCCGGGTTGCCCGGAAAATTACCCGCTGCCCGAAATCGGGGGATGCTCCGTTTCGGGTTTGATGCCCCTTTTCCACAGAGTGAAGGAGGGAAGCTGTTTGTCCTCTTTATTGGGCCTGTTTCGTGGAAGCAAGTGTCACCTTTGCCGGTGCTGCGCAGGCAACATCAGGGCGCGACCAGGGGAGCGATGGCGGCGAACTTGGTCGGTCCAATGCCTTTGACTTTTTTTATGTCATCAACGGCTTCAAATGGGCGTGCCGCAATAATACGACCCGCAAGCTCCGGCCCGATACCGGGCAAGTTTTCCAAGTCTGCTTGGCTCGCCGTGTTGAGGCTGACTTTCAAAGACTTTTCTTTCGTGGGTGCCTGCTCGGAAGTCTTTGGCTTCGGTCTCCATCCCGGAATTTCGGAATAGTCATCCTTGGGAATGGTGGCCGCAGGCACGGTCGGGATTCGATTCAGCGGATCGAGGTCGCCGAGAATTTCAGCGGTGGTTTTATCATCCATGCCTGGTTGCGATTGCGGCGTTTGTGGTTTCCCGGTTTCAGGGCCTTGCATGTGGGAACGCGGCTCTGTGGTAGGTTCCTCATCCCGGCGAATGGCTGGGCCGTTGCCCCATGCTCCAAGTTTCTTACGTTTTGCATCGGATTGAAGTGAATCGTAGCGGGAGCGTAATTCGGCGATTGTTGCCTTCGGTGGTGCCCCTGCCGTGCCAAAGGCCCTAGCAAGGCCAGACGATACAAGAACCTCCCCCAAGTCCATTTTTTCTGAAGTCGTGATGAATGCGTAGTAACGAGGGAGATTGCTACGCCCCATTGCGTCCTGATATTTTGTTGTCACTGTAAACGGTCGGGAAAGGAGTTGGGCGGTAGCCTGCTTCGCATATCGGCCAATTTCAATCGCTCGGATTGGCGTGATGCCGAAGTGAGCGGCTTGTTGTCCCACACGTTCAGGCAATGAGTTTTCGCTTTCCGGCGTGTCCACGAAATAAAGGCGAAAGATAAACTCCTTTCCTTCACTCAGAACGTGGAATGAGTCGCCGTCATTATACTCGTTCGGGAGAAAACGGCAGTTCGAGAGAGTTTCCCATTCAGCACCGTGTAGCAGGGCAAACGAGAGGAGGAGTGCAAGAACCGTTCGCATCGAAGGATGCAAGCTAAACGAATCCCATCATTTCGAGCTAGATATTTTGTGGATGATGGCTTTCAACGTTTTTTTTCTCTGGGCGTTTAAACGACACCTTCCAATTGTTGCCGAAGGGATTTGACCACCGCCCGGAGGGCGCGTGCGCCGAAGGCGCGGCGGCGAAGCCGAGGGAGCGGAGGGAGTGGGCCGGAAGCGTGGGGGCGCAGGGCGTAGCTGACCGGACCGGTCCCGGAGCGGAGGAGGCTTTGCCGCAACGGGAGCGGTCGAAGAGTCTCCAACAAAACCAGCGTGGGTGGTTGGGGCTGGTTTTGGTGGAGTCTCTGACCGCAGGGCTTGAAAAACCGGGCGGGCTTGCTCGCGTCGACAGGCGCTTTTTTTTCTTTTCGCCCGCAGTCAGAATTTTGCCGGGTGCCGATGGGCGGGGGGCTTCGGGAGCCGGGCCGCGCTTCGCTGGTCGATGTTCTTCCGGTTTGCTCGCTGATGTGGCAAGCGGGCGCGAAGCGTTTTCCGGGTTGCCCGGAAAATTACCCGTTGGCCGGATTCGCGGAAACCTTCGTTTCGATTTTGATGCTTTTTATCCTCAGAGTGAAGAGGAGAAGCTGCTGTGCCTGTTTAGTGGAAGAGAGTGTAACGAGAGGTGCCGCGCAGGCAGCAGTGGTGCTTTTCTCCGTATCTGCTCTGGTGGTCCGCCCAAGTTCTCCACCAGATGGTGGGGTTTCTCGGACGCAACGATCCGACGCACCCCAATTTTCGCCAGATTTTCAAAAACGCCTTTCATGCGTTCAAGTTACGACAGCCGCGCCAACAGCAGCGAGGTCGGAGTTACTTTGATACGGTAGAGCGAGCCGTCTTTTCTCGTTCGCCAAGTTCTTTTTGGAGGTCATCTGCAAGTTTTTGAAATCTATCCCCGACGCTATCTCCCCAAGGATACCCGTACTCGCCAACAACCATTTTTCCGTCCCTGTCAAAGATGAGCAGCATCGGGCTCATGATCTTTTCGGGGGCAATCAAGGTGGAGTTCACTTTGTCGAAGTCGATTGCGGGGAATGGCACACTTTTTTCTTCCATCATTGCGAGCATCTCCTTTTCGGATGTGTCGGTGGAGTAAAGCACGAGCCCCGCTCTCCGGGCGAGTTCCGGCTCAGTGCTGAATGTGGCAAGCACCTTTTTGAGGTATGCACCGCAGGCCCCACAGGTTTTATTGGCGAAAAACACAGCGACGTAGTCTTTGCTGGCGAAAGCTGGGCCATCGTATTTTTTTGCTCGCCCATTCTTTGGCACGACGAGTTTTCCGTCAATTGATAGCCCGACCTTGTTGGGGAGAGGAACGGGCGTCGGTTCGGGTTCAACGTATGGAAGGAGGGCTGCATCGGTAGCGTCGAGGGGCACCTTTACGACCCACTGATTGCAGGAAATTGTCGCCACGTCGCCCTCGACCTTTTTAAGGCAAACTTCCCTGGGTGTCTTTAAGTCGCGCGTTATGGGCTTACTCGATCCCACATCGAAGCTGATTGTGATCGGCTTTATGGTTTTTACGGTTTGCGGCCAGCGCATGAGGCCGGAGAACACAGCCGGCGCGGCTGATGGCGTCTCGCTCGTGAGCGGCTGGGCTGGGGGCGCCTGCTTTGGGGCTGCCTCTGGGGTAGCCGACGGTTCAGCGGCAGGGGCCGGAGTGGATGCCACTCGCGCTGACTTCGTCTCGACGTCGGTATATGAGATTGGGATCTTCACGTCATTGCCGGGACCGACTTCGACGGTGGCTGTCTCGGTGTCGCACACTTTCAGGGGCAATAGGCGGCCGGCAGCGACCGTCATCTTCCCGACCGGTTTTCCGTTTACGACGATGTTTGCCTCAAAAGGCGTCGTAATTTTAACCCGTTCGGGCAAATTTCCAGCCCAAGCGCGGGCTACAAGAATCGCGAAGAAGAGGGACAAAACGGAAATTCTCATATTTCAAAAATCAAGTTCAATCGCCAATGTATGCTGGCCGCCCGCGCGGAGGCGAGAATTTATGCCGACGGGGTGTGAAGCTGGGGCTGGTTTGGGGGGAGTGTCTTATCGCAGGGCTCGAAAACCGGGCGGGCTTGCCCGCGTCGACCGGCGTTTATTCCGTCATCTCTGCCGACAGGGAAATGACCTTCGCCCGGAGGGCGCGTGCGCCGGAGGCGCGCGGCGAAGCCGAGGGAGCGGAGGGATTGGGCCGGAAGCGTGGGGGCGCAGGGCGTAGCTGACCGGCCGATCCCGGAGCGGAGGAGGCTTGGCCGCAACGGGAGCGGTCGAAGAGTCTCCAACAAAACCAGCGTGGGTGGTTGGGGCTGGTTTTGGTGGAGTCTCTGACCGCAGGGCTTAGAAAACCTGGCGGGCCTGCCCGCGTCGATAGACGATTTTCGCAATCTTCGCGAATGCAGCCGTGGCGCCCCGGTGGGTGACTTTTTCCCCGGCCTTTCTCGATTCTTGCTGGTTGGCTGACGCATCCACCATGCGAATCATTATGAGATACCATAACCCACTTTTCTTAAATGTCAAAAAAAACCGCTCTACCCCCTGAGGGATAGAGCGGCGCGGTAATCAACTGTGCGTCGATTACATTTCCAGCGTTTGACCGTCGTCGTGGCCGCGCTTTTTCATCTGGATCTCGAACGATCCCTCGTCCCAGCAACCTCCGGTAACGATGCGGAAGACGCCGATCTGGCGATCTTCATTCAGGCTCCAAAGCAAGGTTTTTTGCTTGATCGCATTGCCGAAGGTGCCATTCCGGGATGGGTGTTTGGCCAAGTCGGCGGCGTTGTTTTTGAGATTCAGGAACTTCCTCCGCTCGGTGTGCCCGATTTTGTATTCCGTTCCCTTTTCATCTGCGACCGTGTGGTGGTGGCGATTTTTCGAGGCATTGGTGCACAGGTCTGTGACCTTGTAATCAGTGCCGGTTTTGATTTCTGTGTTCATGTTTTTCGCTGCGTTGCATTCCGTAGAATGTTGTGAACGAGACGCCCTCCTCCATTCTCCGCATCAGCGCCTGCTGCCGGTGAAGAAGATTATTCTCAGTCACTCAGCGTCTATCTGGTAAATGTGCTTTCGGGTCAATTTTTTCATCAGTTGTAAACATATGACTATGAGATACTTAAAATTTTGCTGAAAGATTTCTAGAAATCGAGATTGATTGTTTTTCGGTCACTTGACCGCACGAGCCGAAGGGATTTGACCTCCGCCCGGAGGGCGCGTGCGCCGGAGGCGCGGCAGCGAAGCCGAGGAAGCGGAGCGGAGGAGGCTTGGCCGCCAATGGGAGCGGTCGAAGAGTCTCCCCCCAAACCAGCGGGGGCGGTTGGGGCTGGTTTGGGGGGAGTCTCTGACCGCAGGGCTCGAAAACCGGGCGGCCTTGCCCGCGTCGACAGGCGATTTTTCGCCCCGTATTTTATTGTTGGGCTATGACATAGTTGAGAATCGCTCTCATCATACCTTTAACATAAGGCCCAAGGTTCGTTTACTGGTTGGCAGTTTTTTTCGGGCGGTTTCTTTGGGGTGCTGGTGTCATTGATTGTCCTCGATTTCATACACTTGTAGAACGCTTCACGGGTTTCGTTTTTCTTGGGTTTTCGAAGGTGACACTTTGAACCGTTGGCAGGTTGCCTTTGTTCAGGGTTACGCGGATTATGCGGGTGGCACCGTTCACGAAATAGATGGAGATTTGGAACGAATGGGCATGAGTAACCCTGTCTCGGTGGTCCTTCTTCGGGGCAGAAACCTTGCGCCAGAGTAGGATTGATTTGATGCGCCGGGCGATCTCGGCTCGAAGTGCGAGCCTCACCTCACGGGCTTTCGGGTCGTGTGCTGCTTCCTTTATGGACAGCGGCACGTCAAGCCCCCGTTTTGAAATTTCCATGTCCGCCAATTCTCTTCTGGCTTCGGTGGCGCTGTCCCTTGCCGCTTTTCGCTCATCCTCCAGTTCCGCTAGTCTCCGAACGAGACTGGGGAGCGGTGTTGTTGCGATCACGTTCGCCAGATTTTCGCATTTTTCGCTCAATCCCTCAGCGGTTCTTTCAAGGGCTGCCACGCTGGACGCAAAAGCGGTATGCCTCGGCGAATCGCCATGACCAGCCACGGCTTTCCAATCGACTTCCTGTAGGGTTTTCAGAATTGCGAACTCGACGGCGGGGTAAGGCCAGCGGGCGGGCTCAACCTCGTTTTTCTGTTTCCGTTTCTTGTTTACCGCGTCCACCTCGGCTACCAAATATCTACCGTGACCGTGACTTCCCTTTGCCTTGTATCGGGCAGGGACTTGAACTGTAGGGGGTGAACCTGGTTCTTCCGGGGCTGGAATGATTGCAACCGGATCTTCCAATGCTCCGAAGGTTAGGCCGGGGAATAGATTGGAAACCTGATTTTGGATTCGGCCACCAGAGATGCCACGGACGGTTTGACGGTTGGTGGTCTGAACGCGTTGGAACGTGTCTAAATCCACAACTGCGGGGTAGTAGTCTTTAAGAATCTCGCCGGTCGGCTTGCGGACTTGGATTTGCTCAGATGGGTTGGTCGGGTCTGGCTCGTTTTCGAGTTTATGCGGATGAAGTTCCCCGACTACGCTAGGATTGTGCAGGATTTTCTGGATGTATGACGGGTGCCAGTGTGTGGCAACACGTTTCCCTCGTCCCCAATTCGTGATTTTTGCGTCGTTCAGTTTTTGGGCGATTGTTCGGTTGCCGATTCCTTGGAGGTGCCATTTGAATATCTGGCGGACGATTTCTGCTCTGTCTTCGATCAGCACGAAACGGCGGTTTTCCTTTTCTCCTGTTGTGCCAATCCATGCCGGGGCGATTTCCGTCATCACCTTTCCCGATTGCGTCGCCTCATTCCGTTTTTGTTTCCAGTTATCTGCGCCAAGCTCGGCTTTCCGGGCGGATTCGCCTGACGCCCTGCCAAGTTCAAAGACGAGGCTCATCATTGCCATTCCGGATTTATCCCCGCGAACGATCTCCTCGGAAATCTCTTGGGCTGGTTGCTTGTCCTTCAGAACCACGATTGTGATACCGGCTGAAATAATTTGGCGAACCAGCACTATGGAGTCTATGGGGTGCTCGCGTGAAAGCCTGTCTAAATTCTCCACGACAAGCAATGAACCGCGAGCGATATGCCCAGCTTCAATCTGGCGTATGAATTCCCCGAGGGCACCTTTTTTCCGGTTGGTTCCTTTGAAGCCAGACCGCCCACGGTCGGCGTAGGACTTGTTGAGTTTTAGTCCTTTCGTTCTGGCCCAAGATTCGGCAGCTTCGATCTGCCGGCGCTCTGAATCTCCTAGGGCTTGGTCCGGTGTTGAGAACCGGATATAGGAGTATGCGACGGGATTCATGTCTGAATTGTCGGCGCAAGGTGGGTTAATGTCAAATATGTTGCTATTTATTGGCCCCCCGGGCTCGGGCAAGAGCATGCTTGCGAAGCGGATTGCGACGATCATCCCTCCGATGAGTTTGGAAGAGGCGGTCGAGACGACCAAGATCCATAGCGTGTGCGGACTGCTCAGCGAAAAGCTGGCGTTTGTTTCAAACCGTCCGTTCCGCTCCCCGCACCACACGATCAGCGACATCGGCCTGCTGGGCGGTTCGGCAAACCCGACGCCGGGCGAGGTGAGCATCGCCCACAACGGAGTTCTTTTTCTGGACGAGCTCCCCGAGTTCAAACGCTCCACCCTCGAGGTGATGCGACAGCCCCTCGAGGATGGCAGAGTCACGATCTCGCGTGCGGCCGGCACGATGACGTTCCCGGCCGACTTCATGCTCGTCGCCGCCATGAACCCGTGCCCATGCGGTTTTTTTGGGGATCCGGCCCGCGAATGCCGGTGCTCGCCGGCGCATGTCGAACGCTACCGCTCGCGTATCTCCGGCCCGCTCCTCGACCGCATCGATCTCCATGTCGAAGCTCCCGCCGTCCACTATCGCGACCTCTCCAGCAACGAACCGGCCGAGCCGTCGGCCGCGATCCGGGAGCGCGTCATCGAAGCCCGCGGACGCCAGGCCGACCGGTTCCGGGGCGGACGGAAAACCGCCTGCAATGCCCGGATGGGTCACGCCCAGATCAAGAAGTTCTGCGCGCTCGATGCCACCGCGCAGGAGATGCTCCGCCACGCGATGGAGGACCTTCAGCTGAGCGCCCGCGCCTACGACCGCATCCTCAAGGTCGCCCGAACGATCGCTGACCTCGCCGGAGAGGATAACATCCAACCCGAACACGTCGGCGAGGCGATCCAATACCGGACGCTGGACCGCAAGCTGTGGTCGTGAGGCACAAGCATCCGGCCAATGGAACAGAGATTCTCGAAAAAAATATAAATAGGAAAGGTTTGACCCCTTTGCCTACTACCCCATTCGACGCGCCTCCGCTTTCACTTGGCCTGCTCATGGCCTGCGACTAGCGGGGACAAAGAACTCATCCACCGTGTCGAATCCGGGCACGGAGTGGCAGCCCGCGGAAACCAGTCCTATCACTCCCTCCAATCGGCGTGCCGCATCGGCGCTCAGCAACCACGCTGCATCCAAACCACCGGCGATTTTTTCCATTCGGAAGACATAGTTCAAATCTGCACCAACCAAGTCTCGCACACCCGTCGGTGCTGCCGCCGAGGTCACTTTCCCAACATGGAGCGCTACACGAAAATCGAGACCCGCCGCAGACCTTGCCGTGTCAAGGGCGGAGATAGCGCCTACAATCTGTCCGAGGTCGATGCCTTCATCTGACCATCCGCCCAGCCAGCCGTCACCAAGATATTTGTGGATCTTGCAGCCATGCGCCTCCACGGCTGCCGAGGTCGCCTGGAACCACCGTCCAACGCGTCCTGAGAGTTCTGCTGCGGGCAGGCTGCGGGAGAGATTCGTAAAGTGCTTGATGTCGGCGACAAGAAGCCACTGCTGAACGACGCGCACGCTCAGCAATGTGGACGGAGCAAGCGATCGCGCCAGCAAGGATTCCGGAGGTTGCCGGAAAACCAGTGCGACATTGCCAATGCGGATGACATCTTGGTTGTTGAGTCGGCTCGGCTGAATGATCTGCTGCCCGTTGACAAAGGTGCCATTGCTGCTCCCCAGATCAATGACCCAGAAGGAATCGCCGATACGCTGGATACTCGCGTGATGACGGGAGACCAGCCCGTCGTCGAGCGCCAACTGATTCGATGACGTCCGACCAATCCGCAACGCGTCTCCCAGGCTTACCGAAGAACCATCCGGCAGCTCGATATGCGGCCACTCTGCGACGGGCTCGCTCACGGATTCCCTCCCCGGAATTGCTCGATGCGAATCGGTTCGATAAAGCACGCCTCATTATTCCAACCGTCCGGAAAAATCTCAATAACGATGGGATCCTTCGCTTTTGCGGCGTCTGAGAGTGGCAGAGCGATCTCCGTCCATTCATTGCCGATGGACTTGCTCAGCAACCTGGATTTTCCCTGCCGGATCTCGATGCGAACTCCTAGTGGCGACTCCATACCCTTGGCGGCAAACCTCAAAACGCTCCCATTCTTGATCTTGTCATGAGGAATCTCGATCACCGAGGGCGTTTGTCGGTCAGGCGGATGGAACCAGAGAACGGGACCCCGGTCTTGAAATCCCTTCAAAGCGTAGAATTCCCCGACCTTCGTAACATCGAGTCCGTTGGCGCTAGCGAAATTGACCGCGATTTCGATCTGCTCTTTCGAAGTCACCACCTTGACTTGAGCCAGCCACTCGCGGAGCGCCATCAAGCTCTGGGAGGAATCCGCAAGCCTTTGAAGGCTGTCCGAGGCATCGACCGGGCGGAGCACCGCTATGTCGTCAACTGCTGTCGGCGACACAGGCCCATCGCCGCTGCTCATTTGGAGAAGTAGCGCTTTCGGATTGGCGAGCACAGATTCGAATTCCTCCGGGTTGGCCGGCCTTCCGGAAACATTATTGAGGCGCCATTCACCATCGGCTGCCAAGGGAATCACCTGGCGGTTCCACGTGCGGGTCGGCAGGTCATTGATCTGCCTGACAAGACGGAGTGAGTTCGAGCGGAGGATCACTTGGAGGGGTTGACTATAGCCCATTGGGAGAATGAGACGTTGGTCGAAGATCAAAGCCCCGTTCTTTCCCTTGGGCAGCGCCTTCAAAAACGCATCAGGCGCTGCGAGAGAAATGGGTTCCTTCGCAGTGACAGACACGCCGGACCAGAAGGCTCCTCCGCCACGGCCTCGCTCCACCGTTGGATCGGCGATCCATGCGGCCGGCGATGGGAAGTTTCCGCTCATGCTCAGCCACCCTTGGGTCGCATCAGACGGATCGTCGAATTCGACTCTCGCTACCGCATCTGGCGGGATATCGCTCGGGGGATTGCGTGGGCCGAAAAACTCCTCGCGGGTTGTCTCGGTGGACCATCGTCTTCGGTCTGGCTGATATCCGAGGAATTGGAGTGAGGGGTGCGCAGCAAGGAGCGCAATGTCCCTGATGCTCGCGGCAGCTACGATCACATCCAGCTTGACGTCTAAGAGCGGCTTGATCTGTGAAACGTTGGAATCGGACAACACCAGTCGGCGCAGCGTGGGATGATTCCTCAGCGGCTCCAAATCAATGGGAAGGTCGAGCCGATCCAAGCGCAGCGCCTGCATCGGGACCTCGGCCAGCGGGCCGAGCTCCGAAATTCCTGTCCCCTCCAAAGAGAGTTCGAAGCCCTCCGGATTGCTGACGGAGATGCAATGCGGTCCGATGTTTCGTCCTCTAAGCTTGAGGAGTTGGCCGGACCATTTTTTCCAAGCTGCCTCCGCCTGGACAAACATCTCGCGAAACTGGGCTCCGGGAATTTGATCGGGGCTGAAACGAAAACAGAGTACCTCCCGCAGGCTCTTAAGCTTCGATAGATCGATTCCGGAGGCGTCGCCAGGCAAGCCCAGCACCTCGAGCGAGGTCAGTGAGCCAATGGCCTTCAAGTCCTTAATCTGCGACCTGTCCGCCCAGAGGGAGCGTAGAGGCATGCCTTCCAGAGCCGAAAGATCCTTCGCATGCGAAGAGCCCACGTCTAAGAAGTCCAAGTGCATTCCTTTAAGGGAACCGAAATCATCGATCTGCGCATTCCACAATCTGAGGAATCGGAGCGGCATGCCGGCCAGTGGACGCAGATCGGTCACTCGAGGACTTGTGTCAACATGCTCGAGGGGCATCCCGGCCAGAGGCTTCAAGTCCGCCACTTCAGTATTCATAAAATCGATCCGGCGTAGCTTGAGTCCGCTGACAGAGGAAAGATCCCCGATAGGGTTGCCATTCAAATTGAGCTCCGACACCGGCAAGTCGCGCAGGGCAGACAACGTTTTGAGACCTAAATTGGACAGGTCGATTCCGAGTGTTCCATCGGCCAGTTTTCGGACACGGTCGTTACTCCAGCCCGGAAACTTGGTGCAGGCATCAAGCCGCTTGAGTGCTGTAGCGACATCGACGTCGTTCGCCGCCCGCACCTTGGCCTGTTCCTCCGGCGGAGCGTCCGGTCCCAGCGGAACGGCCTCCAAGGCCAGAATTTCACGTGCGCGGCCTTGTGCTTGCAGGGCGCTTTGGAGCTCCTGCTTGATCTCCTCCGTCATGCCCGACGCAGAATCCTTGGCATTCTGCAGGCGCTCAGTCAGCGACAGGTTCTCCTGCGCTGATGGGGAGGAACCGAGTTCCAGGATTTCACGATAGGCCGGGATGGCATCTTGGAATCGGCCCGAGGCCTGAAGGAGATTCGCACGACGGAGCATCAGTTCCTGGTTCTTTGGCACCAGAGCCAGAGCCCGATCGAGACTTGCCACGCCGTCCTGAATTCGGCCGGAATCGATGTATTCATCAGACAATCGATTCAGGATCTCGACCACCCGGTCGGCCTCCATGAGGGCCTCGCGGGCATTTTGGAGAAGGGTTTCGCTGCGAGCGCGTTCTTTTTCCGAGGTGTCCCGCTCTTCTTGGGCGATCTTGCGCTGTGCTTCCGCTTCCATGCGTCTCCGTTCGGCTTCCTCGTTGGCGGAAATGGCCCGCTCCTTTGCGGCGTTGGCCTCAGCCAGGTTCTCCTCTGCCCGCTTCTCAGCTTCCACCGCACGATCGCGCTCGCGCGTCGCGTGGGTCTCCGCTGCGATAGCACGATTGCGCTCGTGCACGACCTTTGTCGTGAAAAACCCCCATGCACCAAGAACTGCGCTTACCCCTGCCAATCCAGCGATCGAAGCGCCTCGGTGCCTTCGAAGAAAAAGCGTCAAAATTGTGATTAGCCCGGCCTCTTGAGCGGCAGTGGCAAATCCGTTTTGGTAGGCCTCTACGTCGCGCTGGAGTTCTTTTACACTCTGGTAACGAGCCGAGGGGTCAAGGGACGTAGCCTTCCTCGCGACGGCAGTCAATGCAGCCGGCACACGCTGGCCGGGCAGGTGCGGATACCGCCCGGCCCCGATCGGGTCGCGCACACCGCGCGCAACCTTGTCTATGACTCTGAGCGGATCGGAGCTGGTGATCGGCGGCTTGAGATAGAGCAACTCGTGCAGAATCGCGCCAAGAGAGTAGATATCGGAGAGCTGGTTGACTCGCGCGTTATCCCCTTGTGCCTGCTCGGGGGACATATATTCCGGCGTGCCGAGGACGCTACCCGCCATAGTATGGCCGCGTTCGATTTTGTCCGCAGACCCCGTAGCGTAAGAGCCCGCAACCTGCTCCCGCGCAAGTCCCCAATCCATGACAAGCACCTCGCCATAGTCTCCGATCATGATGTTGTCTGGCTTGAGGTCGCGATGGAAAACACCCTGATGGTGCGCAAAGGCGACAGCATCGCATACCTTCTGGAACGTGGTCAAAAGGGAAGCCAGCAGCGCCGAGCTGGCGGTGGGGCTGACAGTGCGGAGCGAGGTAATGACCTCGGCCAGCGTCCGACCTCTGACAAACTTCATTGTGTAGTACAACTGCCCGTCCTCCCTCGCACCCAGATCGTGGACCGGAATGATATTGGGATGTTCCAAAACACCAGTGATGCGAGCTTCGTTGACAAAACGACACACAGCCGCGTCGTCCTCGGGCCGAAGCATGACCTTCATCGCAACCTTGCGGCCAAGGGTCGTCTGGCGCGCCTCCAAGATCGCTCCCATGCCGCCGCTCCGAATCAACTCGCCGACGGTGTAGGGACTCGCCGTTTCAACAAGGCTGAGCAGAGGGTCGAGCGTGGCGCTCAAAATGACCGAACCAAGCTGTACCGTATTCCGTGTGTATAGCCATGATGAACCTTGGATGGGTTTTCCATCGATCCATGTGCCGTTCTCGCTCCCCAAATCCTCGATCACCACCGATTCCTTGGTTAATGATAGCTTCGCGTGGTAAATTGAAACACTAGAGTCCGAAAGCACAATGTCAGCAGTAGGTTCCCTCCCGATTATATACTCGCCGGGTGCCAGCGAGCCGCGAAACACAACTTGGCCCTCAGACTCAGCAACGACCCTTAACATCGCCGGAACTTTCAGAGGCTCAGCTAGGGATTACCCGACCGAGAGATGCTCACTGTACCGCAAACTACGGGCCGAGTGAGCGTGGGCATGCGATAAATACTTTCATCTTGTTTGGATGCTACCAATACGGGCTTGGAGCGTCAAGTGCGCGGCTTTCTGCCGCCATGGCAAACGCATTAAAACCCCAGAAGCTGGAGAATGATTTTCTGGCGGAAAGTGTTTACGAAAAAAGTTGTAAAGTATTGTGAGTCGGGAGAAGCTTTGGATGGAAGAACCCAAGCGAGTCGAGAATCTGAGTTATCACCGGTCTGCTTCGCCTAGGACGACTGGAGAATCCGCGTTGACTATCGAAGACATGTTTCCTTCGCTCTTCTTTGGCCTTTGCTGCCCTTCGGGGCCATCGGAGGCCATTTCTCACGGGCCTCTTGGCAAGGAGCACGCCCTTCAAGCTTTCCAGTTTCGCCGGTAGAAAGGGCTCCTGATTTGGCATTTATGGCGTTATGCTCGGTTCCCCCTCGCTTGAGTCCGCATCCATGCGGTTTTTTTGGGGATCCGGCCCGCGAATGCCGGTGCTCGCCGGCGCATGTCGAACGCTACCGCTCGCGTATCTCCGGCCCGCTCCTCGACCGCATCGATCTCCATGTCGAAGCTCCCGCCG
>Ga0247838_1001399_pt1 | contig 34508 bp, 36 predicted proteins | sample LaCruzMarch2015__5_FD_189097 | JGI IMG/M metagenome (GOLD analysis project Ga0247838, IMG submission 189097) | Freshwater microbial communities from meromictic Lake La Cruz, Castile-La Mancha, Spain - LaCruzMarch2015_15m | ecosystem: Environmental > Aquatic > Freshwater > Lake | place: Spain... | reverse complement strand
TAGATACCGCGAATATATGGAGTTACATGGGTTATCAGTACAACTCACTGAGGCACTTGCCGAACATTGGCATGCGCGTATTCGTGAAGAGATGAGTGTTCGTAACTTAGATGCGCCAGATCTAGCCGGAATTCTTGATCAGGGCTACCGAGGTTCCAGATATTCATTCGGTTATCCAGCTTGTCCCGATATTGAGCAACAGATTCAGCTCTGCGAGCTTCTTGAGCCAGGTCGCATCGGCGTTGAGTTGTCTGAAGAGTTCCAACTACATCCAGAACAGTCAACGTCAGCAATTATCGTGCATCATCCAGAAGCAAAATATTTTAACGCGAACTAATTCTTGATGACTTTCTCTGCCGCCTTCTTCGATATGGATGGGCTCTTCCTAGATTCTGAGCCGCAATGGCATCTTTCGCAACAAGAGATTTGTGCGCGTTACTCATACTCATGGGATGACGATGATCAGCGAATCTGCATTGGGGGACCGTTATCAAGAGTTGGAGATTACATCTCTGATATTTGCGCCCACGACATGACGGGCCCTCAAGTGGTGCAGGAGCTCACAGAGATGATGCTCGTCAAGCTCTCAACGAAGGTAATTCTCATGCCGGGAGCATTTGATGCTGTCGAACGAGTTCGCAAGGTAATGCCGGTGGCTTTAGTCAGTGCCAGCCCAAGAATTCTTATGGATGCAGCACTCACAACACTTCCAGCGAACTTCTTCCAATTTAGTATCAGCGCAGATGATGTAGCGCGTACTAAACCGTTCCCGGATCCCTATATTGAAGCCGCTAAACGCATGGGTGTGACCACAAGTTCTTGTGTTGTTTTCGAGGATTCACTCACCGGTATTGCATCAGCAAAGTCTGCAGGGTGTGCGGTTGTGGCTGTTCCGCACTATGTTGAAGTAGCGCTTGCGCCCAAAGTTCGGGTCGTCACGTCACTAGAAGATGTTTCACTAGAATTTCTAGAGGAATTTCACTCTGCAATTTAATTGTGTGCTGGGCAGATACGCTTAAAGAAACACCAGTCACAAAGGCGACTCGCTTTCGGTGGGAAGTGATCTTTCTCAATGGCAGCGATGATCTCATCAGCAATCTGTAACAACTTCTTTTCAGTCGACAAAAGTTCTGCTTCGGTCGGAGAGCTCTTCACGCTACGAGCATCTCCTAGGTAGTGGAGCACCAATAGGGCGGGAATAACCCCGTGTAAACGCCAGTACAGAAAGGCGTAAACGCGCAATTGAAAAAGCGCTTTCTCTTCCCATCCAGCTTTCGGAGACTTTCCACTCTTGTAATCAACGATTCGCACTTGTCCTGTTGGCGCAACATCTATTCGATCGACGTATCCGTGCAGATATACCTGTGGATTTAGATCTTGCTCAAGATGCATTTCGCGATGTGTCGCCTCAAAAGTCTCAGGTTTTTCTAGTTCAAAATAATTCTTAAGCAGTGCACTTACTCGATCAAACCATTCCTTCTCATTTGGAACGAGTTCGGCAAGAGCAGGTTTTTCGGAGAGCTGGATTCGCCACCGTTCTGGTGCCATCTCAACTGCAGATGCGTGATTTCTTTCAGCAGGCTGCAGATCAAATAGATCTTCGAGGATCGTATGAATCAAAGTGCCACGTTCGGCTTCAATACTTGGGGGTTCAGGAAGTTCTTCGATGACTCTGTATTTGTAGAGTCTTGGACAGTTGTTAAATTCGCTCATTCGGCTGGGGGAGAGGCGAATATGGGTCACATCGGAGACCATACCGCTACCGAAGAGACTTTCCTCGCCTAAGATAGCGCCGTGTCCAACTCTTCTGAAGGTGCAGTCCCTGGCGTGAGAACACCTGGTTACTTCGCAGCTGGTGATCGCATTCAACTCACCGATCCCAAGGGCAAACTTTATAGTTTCACCATTACGCCTGGAAAAGAGTGGCATACGCACAAAGGGTGGATCGTTCACGACGAACTTATCGGATTACCTGAAGGTTCGGTTGTTTCTACTACGGCGGGGTTGAAGTTCACAGCATTCATTCCCTTGCTATCGGATTACGTGCTTTCGATGCCTCGCGGAGCGACAATTGTTTATCCCAAAGATGCGGCGATGATTGTGGGAGTTGCAGATATATATCCGGGTGCTCACGTTCTTGAAGCTGGCGTTGGTAGTGGAGCACTATCGCTTTCGATCCTAAGAGCAGTTGGCTCACACGGCACCCTTGATTCCTTTGAAAGACGTGAAGATTTCGCTGAGATCGCTCGAACTAATGTCAACAACTACTTCTCTTGCCTACCAAGTAACTGGTCTCTCACTGTTGGCTCTGTGCAGGATATAGATAGTCAGAAGATGTACGACCGAGTCATCCTCGACATGCTTGCACCATGGGAGTGTGTTGAAATGGCGGCAAAAGTTTTGCGTCCGGGTGGAGTGTTTCTCGCATACGTAGCAACTACCACTCAATTATCTGCAACTGCCGAAGCTTTAAAGAGTGATGGCCACTTCACAGAACCTGAGAGCTCCGAGACCATCGTGCGTGGATGGCATCATGAAGGCTTGGCTGTTAGACCTCAACAAAGAATGATTGGACACACTGGATTTCTCATTCAAAGTCGACGAATGGCACCAGGTGTAGAAGTGCTAGCTCGCCGACGCCGCCCAGCAAAAGGTGCATACGGTGTCGCGGAAGAGTGAGCGGTTAGTTAATTTAACTATCGCCCTCCTTGCTACAAAGAGGTATTTAACAAAGAGCGAAATATTCCGCACAGTTGAGGGATACGAGGGCGCTCCTGAGGCGATGGAGCGGATGTTTGAACGCGATAAAGATGATCTTCGCAGTCTAGGTATCTCTATTGAACTTGGAACCTTCGATCCAATTTTTGAAGATGAAGCAGGTTACCGAATTACTCCGTCAAGTTATCAACTCAATCTTGGCGAACTAGATGGGATAGATATTGCACTGCTTTCTCTCGCGGCCTCAGCATGGTCAGGGGCGGCGCTAGAACGAGAATCAACATCGGCCCTCATCAAACTCGCATCACTGGGTATAGATAGTGACTCGGAAGCTCTCTCGCTGCTGACCCCTCAAGTGAACGGTACAGATCAAAATTTTGCCTTGATTACCGATGCCATTGTTCGCCGGTCAGATATTGAGTTTGAATATGTAAGTTCAGATCTTTCCAAGCAAGTGCGCAAGATTTCACCGTATTCATTACGTGGGAAATCTGGCTCATGGTACTTAGTGGGACTCGATCGTGAAAAAAGTGCAACCAGAACCTTCCGAATCGATCGAATCGTCTCCGAAGTGAGTGTTTCTAAAAAAGTGAACTCTTATGAGATGCCAGATGCCCTGCCCGAACAAGTTACGGGTGAGACCACCGAACATGCCATTCTTCGCGTCCGAAAGAATCGCGGCTATCAACTCCGTTCATTATCAATTCTCATTGAAGCAGGGGAGGAGTGGGACGAGATTACTTTGCCAATCCTTGATCTTTCTTGGTTAGTCAGAACCATCTTGTGGCATCGAGATGATGTGATTGCGCTGCAGCCTCCAGCGCTAAGAACTCGTGTTATCGAATCACTCAAAGAATTGAGTTCACTTCATGGCTAAGTCGACGACGACCCCGCTCGAGCAGACCGCGAGACTTCTTGATCTGGTTCCATTCTTACTTACGCATCAGGGCATTTCGCTTACTGATCTTGCAAAACATTTCAATATTGATACTGAAGCAATGCTTGATGACCTCAACACTCTGTGGATGTGTGGTCTTCCCGGATACACGCCTCTTGAACTCATAGACCTCGCCTTCGATTCTGGATACGTGACGATTCGCAATGCAGCACCCCTGGCATATATCCGAACAATGACTAGTTCTGAAATCGTCGCTCTTGCTTTAGGGCTAGATCTTTTGCGGGAGGATTCTCTACAACTGGCACCAGAACAACGAGATCGCATTGACGCACTTTCCAAAAAGTTACGTGAACAGATTGGGGCTCACATCTCGATTGCCTCAAGCCCAACTACAACGCATAGATCGGTTGTAACAACTTCGATAGCCCGCCGCGTACCTATCAATCTCACCTATTACTCAACTAATTCGGATGAAGAGAGCACGCGCACTGTCACCGTCTATGATTTCTTCCGCGAAAACGATGTCGAATATTTCCAAGGTTATTGCCACACCTCCAAAGGGATGAGGACTTTCCGCGTTGATCGAATAGTTTCGGTAGCACTCTCTGATTCAGCAGAAGTTGTATCCGAGGCCACAGCAGAGCAGTCAGAGATTGTCCGCGTTGGCGCGACCGTGAGATCACTCGATAGAGCCAGCGCTGAAGCCTTCGGACTCGCCTTCTCTGACCTTCGACTCGGTGAGAGCGTTACCCTGGAAGCTTTCTCGCAAGAGTGGCTCATCCGCTCGATTTTTGCAGGGGCAGGCTCATTAGAGATCGAAGAACCGCAGGAAATTCGACATCTATTCCGCCAGAGCATTGATGCCACGATGGCCCTATACGAATAGGGTGCGATAGCCTTAACCATCTGATGCAGGCGCTACTGCGCCAAGAAGGAGAGTCTCGTGTTCCTCAAAGAACCAACCCACATCTTGCTCGTTCTCGTAGTAATCATCCTACTCTTCGGAGCAAAGCGACTACCCGACTCAGCCCGTTCTTTAGGTAAGTCTCTGAAGATTTTCAAGTCAGAGATGAAGGATATGAAAGAGGATAAGAAGCCCGACCAAGACGGTCAAGCTTCAGCGTAACTTTCATGTCGACCACCACAGGCGGTCGTATGCCCCTTCTAGAGCATTTGCGGGAACTGCGCAAACGTGTGATTAGAAGTGCAGCAGCGATTTCAACTGCAGCGATTGTAGGTTGGGTTTATTACACCCCAATTATTACAACACTGGCAAAGCCAGTGTGTGATTTGAAGACCGCACAGGAAACTGGGGCAGATAACTGTGGTGCACTTTATATCAATGGTGTATTAGGACCGCTTAATCTGCATATCAAGGTTGCAATTCTCACCGGATTGTTGCTCGCCGCACCAATATGGCTTTATCAGCTCTGGGCATTTATTGCTCCAGCTCTTCACAAGAGAGAGAAGCGCAATTCGATCCTCTTTATTATCGCTGCGACCCCATTTTTTAGCGTTGGTGCATATTTCGGATACACGATCTTACCTCTCGCGATTCGAGTTCTCTTCGGATTCACACCGGATGCGCTCAATAACTTGGTTAAGTTCGACGATTACTTAGATTTTGTTACACGCACAATATTCTTCTTCGGACTGGGATTTGAGCTCCCTGTATTCCTGGTGGCTTTGAATATGATCGGAGCGATCTCGGGTAAAGGAATATTGCGACCTTGGCGCATTTGGATTTTTGTAATCACGCTGTTTGTCGCCGGTTTTACGCCAAGCCCAGACCCGTTATCGATGATTGCTCTTGCTATTCCACTCATTGCACTTTATTTTCTGGCTGGATTGATCTCACTCCTTAATGATCGCAGGCGCGAAAAGAAGGCTTTACGTGCTGATTCTGGCAATTAACCCATTATCCGGAAGAGGTCATGCTCGAAAGCGAGCACTCGTCGCAGAGAAGCATTTTACGGGCCATGGAATTCCCGTGATGATTCTTGAGGGTGAAACTCTCGTCGACTTTCGTCAGAAATTTATCCACGAGCTCAACCATCAATCGATCTCCGGAGTTGTGGCTTTTGGTGGGGATGGATTTATCCACGAGATCATTCAACATTTAGTTCCTCGGCAGATTCCTCTCGGCGTTATTCCCTGCGGAACAGGCAATGATTTCGCTCGCAGCATTGGGGTACAGCAACTTTCACTGACTGGGCAGCTCGACCGAATTGTTGGAAACGATCCACAATTTATTGATCTGGGGAGAGTGGGTCAGACCTGGTTCGCCGCAATCCTCTCGAGCGGTTTTGACGCTTTGGTCAATGAGAGAGCTAACGTGATGCGTTGGCCTAAAGGCCGCATGAGATACAACGTTGCGATGATTGAGAAGATCCTTTCTCTCAAAGCACATAGTTATCGCATTGCTTTAGATGGAGAATTGATTGATGTTCAGGCAACCCTGGTCACCGTTGCTAACGGAGCAAGTTACGGTGGGGGAATGAGAATCTGCCCAGATGCCAAGATCGATGATGGATATTTTGATGTGATGGTTCTTGCGGAAGTTTCCCGTACTGATCTTCTGAAGGTCTTTCCTAAGGTTTATAGCGGCAGACACGTGGGACACCCAGCAGTCACAATCTATAGATGTCGTGAGATTGAGATCATCGGTACCGGTTCTTCTTTTGCAGATGGAGAGCCGATTTCGTCCTTGCCACTTGCTGCAAAGTGCATCAGCAAAGCAATGAAAGTGTGGGCGGCATGAGTACCCCGGCCGAGAGAATGGCAGCCGCGAAAGTGCGATCGTCACATCCACTGACAAACAAATTTTCACAGGGATTCGATTTCCCACTTGATGATTTTCAAATCGAGTCGCTGCACTGCGTCGAAGATGGAAATGGACTTCTGGTCGCAGCACCAACGGGCGCCGGAAAAACCGTCGTTGGAGAGTTCGCGGCATTTCTAGCACTGGAAAAGGGAAAGAAGTGTTTCTACACGACCCCAATCAAGGCGCTTTCAAACCAGAAGTTTGCCGAGTTTGTCTCTAAGTTTGGGGAGCAGAACGTGGGCTTGCTTACCGGAGATACCAATATAAATTCAGAAGCGCCAATATTAGTGATGACAACCGAAGTCCTTCGCAACATGCTTTATGCGGGTTCATCGACGCTCACGAATTTGCAATCAGTAGTGATGGATGAAGTGCATTATCTGGCAGATAAATTCAGGGGAGCTGTGTGGGAGGAAGTGCTGATTCATCTGATGGAGTCAGTGCAAGTTATCTCGCTGAGTGCAACAGTCTCAAATGCTGAAGAGTTCGGCGAATGGCTTGGCACGGTACGCGGAGGCACCGATGTCATAGTCTCGGAAATTCGACCTATTCCTCTCTATCAACATGTACTTATTGGAAATCGACTCATTGATCTCTTTAAGGAACCTGGAAAAATCAACCCCGAGCTCTTAGCCTTGGAACGCGAATCGATGCGTAAGGTGAAGATGCCACGCCATCGTAGAGAGCGTTTTGAAGAGTCAGAGAACAAGCTCTCTCGACCAGAAATTATTGAAACTCTGGATCGTCAGGGTCTCCTCCCAGCAATCACCTTTATCTTTTCGCGTGCTGCATGTGATGCTGCTGTAAAACAGTGTGTCTTCTCTGGATTAAGACTGACCAATACAGAAGAGAGAAAACTAATTGTTGAAACTGCATCACGATTGAACGCCAATCTCGATCAAGAAGATCTCGACATCTTGGGATACGACGAATGGTTAGATGCGCTCGAACGCGGAATTGCTGCCCACCACGCTGGGTTATTGCCCAGCTTCAAAGAGACAGTCGAAGATCTCTTTAAACGTGGATTAGTCAAGGCAGTCTTTGCGACGGAAACGCTCGCTTTAGGTATCAATATGCCAGCTAAAACAGTGATTTTAGAGAAGTTAACTAAATGGAACGGTGAGGCGCACGTTCCCATCACGCCGGGGGAGTACACCCAACTTACTGGCCGCGCCGGACGTCGTGGAATCGATATCGAGGGAAATGCAATCGTCCAATGGTCTCCAACGATTGATAGCGCAATGGTTGCAGGGCTGGCATCTACTCGTACTTATCCACTGAGATCATCTTTTACTCCGACATATAACATGGCGATCAATCTGATTCACCGCTTTGGTCGCGAGCGTGCACGTGGATCTCTGGAATCTTCCTTTGCGCAATTCCAAGCCGATCGCGCTGTAGTTGGGCTTGTGCGCCAGATAAAGAAAAATGAAGGTGCGATTAGCGAATTAATGGCCGACGTCAATTGCCATCTGGGTGATTTCTCTGAATACGCACGAATGCGAAGTGATATCAAAGAGATTGAACGTCTGTTATCAAAGCGTGATGCTCGTAGAATCATAAATCAGAAGCAGCGACGATTCTTAGAGTCCGAAATGGAGGGGCTACGCAAAGGTCTTCGCACTCATCCCTGTCACGCATGTAACGATCGTGAGTCTCATGCACGGATTGCAGAGAGAGCTGAACGGGTACGTCGTGAATCCGAAGGCTTGCGCGGCCGAGTCGAGAACCGAACGCATGTGATTGCTAAGACCTTTGATCGCATCTGCGATGTGCTCACGCACCTTGAATATATTGAGGGTGAAAAGACACTTGAACAGGGCAAGATTCTTTCAAAGATTTATGCAGAATCTGATTTGCTATTAACTGAGGCGATCAAACGCGGGGTACTCAACAACCTCTCTGCTCAAGAGCTCGTTGCCGTTGCATCAGCGATGATCTTCCAATCGCGAACAGCAGAGAACTACGCACCAAAAATGCCACACAACAATGTTGCACAGGCGTTAGTTTCGATCGTCGCAATATGGAGTGAACTGGAAGAGATAGAAGAACGCTTTGGGGTAAAGACCCAACGCGAACCAGATTTTGGTTTCGCATTTATCTCGTACAAGTGGGCCCAAGGAAATACTTTGCAGAGCGTTCTCAAGGGTAGCGATATGTCCGTGGGAGATTTTGTGCGCTCAACGAAGCAGTTGATAGATCTTCTTACGCAAATCGCAGGTGCAAGCCCGGAACTGCGCAAGACATGCCGTGAGGGTGTAGCTCGTTTGGATAGAGGCGTTATCTCTTATATGTTGGCCGACCTATGACTTTAATGCTGCTGGATAGCGGATCGCTCTGGTATCGCGCTTATTACGGGATGCCAGATACTTTGGTCGCCCCAGATGGAACACCAGTCAATGCCATCCGCGGATTCCTCGACATGAGTGCGCGACTGATCTCCATTTACAACCCCAACCGATTTGTCGTCTGTTTAGATGGTGATTGGCGTCCATCGTGGAGAGTCGATCTCATTCCTGAATACAAAGCTAATCGTCTGGAAGATGAAGACAGTGAAGAAGAGACCGAACCAGAAACCTTGACTCCACAAATTCCAATATTGCTCGATCTCCTTGATGAATTCGGTTTGCCGGTGGTCGGTGTAGATGACTTCGAAGCTGATGACGTAATGGCCACGTATGCACATACGTTTAAGGGACCTACCCGAATTGTCACTGGAGATCGTGATCTCTTCCAGTTGGTCGACGATAAACGAGATATCAAGGTCGCCTATCTAGCAAAAGGAATTTCAGCACACGATCTTGTTGATTTGAAATTCATTGCAGACAAATACGCAATACCGGGGGAGAGATACGCACTCTTTGCCACATTTCGGGGAGATCCTTCCGATGGTTTACCCGGTGTTAAAGGTATTGGTGAAAAAGGTTCAGCTCTCATTGCAACACATTTCGCAACGGTCGATGAAGCGATTGCGGCAGCACACGAAGGTGATGAACGCCTGCCAGCGGCCTTAGCAAAGAAGATAATTGCAGGGACTGATTATTTAAAGATTGCCCCAACAGTCGTTAACTGTGCCCGAGATGTTCCACTTCCTACACTGGAGATCTCTCTTCCTAAAGCACCTGCGGATCTTTCAAAGATTTATCAACTCAAAGATCAATACGCTTTGGGGGCTAGCGTCGATCGATTGATTTCGGCTCTCAAGTGGTAGCTGCATTTTCTGGATTTCTCTTCGCATTTTCCTTTGAACCAGTAGGGCTCTGGTTTCTTGCGCCCGCCTCATATGCACTCTTCCTGAAGATCTGTCAGAAGGGCGAGAATCTCTATCGAAGCGCTTTCCTCTTTGGCTTCATCAGCAGCGCTATAACTTTATGGTGGGCTGGAAAGTATGTCGGACTGATTCCTCTCTTCTTTTTAGCTCTGCTGCACGGATTGTTTTATCTTCCGCTGGGTTTCCTGGGGCGGTACACCTCTAACATTCTTTGGTTCATTCCCGCGCTCCTTGCCATTGAAGAAATTCGCTCTTATTTTCCATTCGGTGGATTTTCTTGGATGCGAATTGCCTTCTCTCAGGCAAGTGCACCGTATGCCTCCGTGATATCACTCGGGGGAGCGCTTCTGTTATCTGCATGGGTGTTGGCAATCTCTTCAATGCTCGCGTCTTTCCGAAAAGTAATGGCTTTCCCGTTGTTGCTTGTGCTCTTTCTGCCACTTTTAATCAACAACACGCACTCATCGCAAGAGAAAGTTTCCTTTATCGGGATTCAGGGAAATACACCGTCCGTTGGTTTAACATTTAATGATCGAGCAGAAGCAGTCTTCAACCTTCATCTTTCCCAAACAAGGAAGGTCGCTGCAAATGCGGCTGATGTCATTATCTGGCCAGAGAATGCAATAGATGTTGATCCCTTTGCGAACGAGAGAGTCAACGAATCGATCGAAAGTCTCACATCAAGACTTAAAACTCCTCTGATTGCTGGCGCAATTACTCGCCAAAGTGGCCAGCTCGAAAATGTCTCCCTGATGTACAACGAGAGTGGGGAAGTGGTTTCCTATTACGCGAAGCAGTACCTCACTCCATTTGGTGAATACATGCCACTGCGTCCAATTGCACGGTTAGTTTCGCCTTATGTTGATGATGTCGTTGATTTCAACGTTGGAGATCGCGTTGAGAATCATTTAGTTAATGGACTTATTCTTGCGCCAGTCATCTGTTATGAACTGCTCTCTGATTCTCTTGTTCGTGATTCCGCGAAAAACTCAGATGCTCTAATTGCTCAGACTAATAGCGCTACATTTGCAAACACATCAGAGAGTGCGCAGCAACTCAATATCACGCGGTTGCGAGCTCTTGAGAATGCACGGGAAATCATTAGCGTTTCAACTATTGGAATATCCGCGCATATCGGAATCAATGGTGAAATCATCAGCCGGACACAAGAGAATGTAGCCGCGCAATTATCGGGGGATTTGCAGTCGAACTCAGCTCGCACCATTGCCGGTTACCTAGGGGGATTCGCACCTGGACTAGTGCTGATTCTTTCCATCCTCTTCCCACTGGTATCGCGTATAGTGAGATCTCGATGAGAGCGATGATTTTGATTCCGACGTACAACGAGGCTTCCACCGTTGCCGAACTTCTACACGCCCTTGCAACGTTGCGAAATACTAATCAGTACGCTTTTGATGCCACTATCATCGATGACAACTCACCAGATAAAACAGCAGAAATCGTTGAATCTCTTGGGTTCGAATGGGTTTCTGTATTAAAAAGAGAGAAGAAAGACGGTCTTGGCAACGCATATCGCGCTGGATTTGCTCACGTTCTGGCGGATCAGAACTATGACCAGATAGTGACAATGGATGCTGATGGATCTCACCGAGTGGAAGATTTACCAGCAATGTTTGCAGCTATCGGTCCAGGAAAGTCGATAGTTCTCGGAACGCGATGGATTGCTGGTGGTTCTGTTCTTAATTGGCCACGATCACGTCAGTTGTTATCAAAATCAGGGACCAAATACGCATCTCTTGCTCTTGGAATAAAGTTGGCCGACCTCACCGGAGGTTTTCGGATCTATAGTCGACAATTACTAGATTCACTCAAACTGAGTGATATGAGCGCAACCGGATATTGCTTCCAAATTGAAATGGCGTTAGCTGCACATTTGGCGAATGCAAAAGCTACGGAAGTTCCGATTACCTTTGTAGAACGGGTCAATGGAGTTTCAAAGATGTCACGGGCGATAGTTATCGAAGCGTTGATCCAGACAACTCTGTGGGGTGTAAAACGACGCTTACGGCCTAACGCCGATAAGTTACATTATGTAAAGTAAGAGAAATCAACCCATCCCCGCGAGGGTTTAGCTCTCTTTTAGGCGTAATCGGAGATCGGTGTGCAGGCACAGATCAAATTTCGATCCCCATGTGCGCCATCAATACGACCCACTGGTGGCCAATACTTCATTCGTGCACCAATGAGTTCTCCTGCCACAAGGCCATCCGGCGGCGCTGGATAGCCTGCCTTTTCGCGGCTATACGCACGATCCCACCCTGTGGCGGTAACTGCTTGCGCCGTATGAGGTGCTAAACGCAGAACGCTCTCCTGGATTGAAACCTTGCCATCGATAATCTCTTGGATCTCACCGCGTATTGCAATCATCGCATCAATAAATCGATGAATCTCGATGATGTCCTCGGATTCAGTCGGTTCAATCATGAGAGTTCCGGCAACAGGGAAAGACATGGTCGGTGCGTGGAATCCAAAATCCATTAAACGCTTTGCTATGTCCTCACCAGTGACACCTGATGCCGTTGTTAACCCTCGGATGTCGAGAATGCATTCGTGAGCTACTAAACCGTTGGCTCCAGTGTAAAGAATTGGGTACGACTCGTTCAGACGGGCAGCCATGTAGTTTGCGGACAAGATGGCAATCTGAGTCGAATGAGTAAGGCCTGCTCCCCCAAGTAAGCGAATGTAAGCCCACGAGATTGGCAAAATACTTGCCGATCCATAAGGTGCGCCTGAAACTGGACCAGGACCAGTGAGTGGACCTGCTTCTGCATCCATCGGATGGTTTGGCAGGAATGGCGCTAAATGCGATCTGCAAATAACTGGACCTACACCCGGTCCCCCACCACCATGTGGAATCGCAAAAGTTTTGTGAAGATTGAGGTGCGAAACATCTGCACCAAACTTTCCAGGCTGAGCCACACCAACAAGAGCATTGAGATTTGCACCATCAACGTAAACCTGACCACCTGCATCATGGACAAGTGCGCAGATATCACTGACGGCACTTTCAAAGACACCGTGTGTGCTTGGGTAGGTAATCATGAGTGCGGCTAGAACTGAACCGTGCAACTCAATCTTCGCTTTAATATCGTCAACGCTGACATTTCCGTTCTCGTCGCACTCAATAACGACAACTTTCATACCAGCCATAACCGCACTGGCCGCGTTCGTGCCGTGAGCACTCGATGGAATGAGACAGATGGTTCGACCTTGGTCTCCGCGAGAATCGTGATAGTTACGAATTGCCAGAAGTCCCGCAAATTCTCCCTGACTACCAGCATTTGGCTGAAGTGAGACTGCGTCATAACCCGTTATTGCAACGAGCCAACGTGAGAGTTGATCAATGAGTTCACGTGAACCGACACTTTGATCTGTCGGAGCAAATGGATGCAACTTCGAGAATTCAGGCCAAGTCACCGCTTCCATCTCAGTGGTCGAGTTCAGTTTCATTGTGCATGAACCTAGAGGAATCATCGTGCGATCAAGTGCCAAATCACGATCTGCAAGGTAACGCAAATATCTCATCATTGCAGTCTCTGAGTGATTAGTATTAAAAATCGGATGAGTCAGAAACGCTGAAGTGCGCAAAAATTCTTGAGGAAGATCACTTGCAGGTGCATCCTTTAACTCGAGAATATCGAGGACTGCAAGGAAATCATCCTGTGTTGTCTCTTCATCGAATGAGATTCGCACTTGAGATGCACTCACACGCGCAAAGTTGAATCCTCGCCCGACAGCTTTTGCATGAACTGCAGAAGCATCTTTCACATCAACTGTGACGGTATCAAAGACGTTATCGTTTGGAGATCCGCCAGCTTTTTGAAGTCGGGAAGCAAAGCCATGAATACGCTCTGCGATCCCTTTGAGCCCTTCAGGTCCGTGCCACATCGCATAGAAAGCACTCATATTTGCAAGTAACGCCTGCGCAGTACAAATATTCGAAGTGGCTTTATCCCGACGAATATGTTGCTCGCGAGTTTGTAGAGCAAGACGGAATGCTGGATCTCCAGTTGAATCAATACTTTGACCGACAAGTCTTCCAGGCATGGAACGCTCTAAACCATTTCGTACTGCTAAGAAACCAGCATGTGGACCACCAAAGCCCATTGGAACGCCAAATCGCTGCGAAGTTCCGACTGCAACATCGGCACCCCACTCCCCTGGAGCTTTCAATAACGTCAGGGCGAGTAAATCTGTTGCGGCAATAACTAGCGCGCCTCGTTCATGCGCGTAGGTCGCAAAATCTGAGTAATCAATAATTTCGCCGGTTGTATCTGGGTATTGCAGTAGCGCTCCGAAGAACTCCCCGTCATAACCATCACGTGCAATATGTCCCGAATCTACTTCCACCACTGTGATCCCCAGAGGCTTAGCGCGTGTAATCACGACTGCTTTGGTTTGCGGGTGGAGATGCTCTTCAATCAAAAACACAGCGTTATCACCGAGTTTTGATGATCGTCGAGCAAGAGTCATCGCCTCCGCTGCAGCCGTGGATTCATCAAGCATTGATGCGTTAGAGATATCTAATCCGGTGAGTTCACAGACCATTGTTTGAAAAGCAAAGAGAGCCTCTAAACGACCTTGTGAGATTTCTGGTTGATACGGTGTGTATGCGGTGTACCAGGCAGGATTCTCTAAAACATTTCGCTTAATCACCGGCGGCACGATCGTTCCGTAGTAACCAGTTCCAATCAATGATGTTAAAACCTTGTTCTTCGCAGCAATACTTCTAAGTTCTGCAATGACAGCTACTTCGCTAACACCCTCATCAAGTGCCTTCTCGATGACGCCACTTATTGCAATATTTGAGGGAACAACCGCGCTAATAAAACTTTCTAGATTGTCATAGCCAAGGGTTTTGAGCATCGTCGCTTCATCACGATGGGTTGGACCGATATGCCGATCCGAAAACTTGCGCTCGATAGCCACTAATCCCCCTGTTGACTTCGCAGAGGAGAAATATAGAGCCGAAAGCTTCTTTACGCGCCTTTAGCCTTGCGACGCATTGAAAGTTCGTCGTTACCTTCGACACGTACTGTTGAACCGTCAACCTCGCCTTGAAGGTTGGCGAGCGAACCTTCAACTTCGTGCCACACCTTGCCGACTGCGATTCCAAATACACCTTGTCCACCTGCAAGTAAGTCAACAATCTCATCTGGACTTGCGCACTCATAAATGGATGAGCCATCACTCATTAACGTAATTCGCTCCAGGTCGCTTACTCCCCTGCTGCGCAGATGTGTCACTGCAGTACGAATATTCTGTAGAGAAATTCCCGCATCAAGTAGACGCTTAACAATCTTTAAAACTAGGATGTCGCGGAAACCATAAAGGCGCGAAGTTCCAGAACCAGTCGCACTTCGCACACTTGGTTCGACAAGTCCGGTGCGTGCCCAATAATCGAGTTGACGGTAAGAAATTCCGGCAGCTGAACATGCGGTAGCTCCGCGGTAACCGATCTCTGGTAACTCTGGCGTGGCTGGGGAGGTCACGAATTTCTCATTTCTCTTGGGGAAGAGTGTATCTGGTGACAAATATACGCAGCACTGGGACGGCATTCAATGACCGACACGACCCAAACCTCAACTAGAGGTTAAGACTTATCCTGCAAAGTCCTCTGGATTGATCTGATCCAAAAATTCCCGAAAAGCCTCAAGGTCAGCGCTAGGCGCATCAATTGGCTGCCCATCTGCATCCATCTCTTGAATCAGCCGCTCAGGGATCTCGATACCCACTTGATCGACCAAATCTCTGGAGGCAACGATATTGCTCTGACTCCGTAGAGCCAGTGCGATCGCATCCGATGGGCGGGCTGAGACGGCCAGAGCCGCATCCTCAAGAGTGCGTAACTGAAGAGTGGCAAAGAAGACGCCGTCGCGGATGTGAGTTATCTGGACCGCGAGTAGTGTCGCATCCAATGTCTCCAGAAGATCACGCATCAAATCATGCGTGAGCGGTCGATCAGGGTTAATCCCCTGTTGAGCAAACGCAATTGCTGTGGCTTCAGCGGCGCCAACCCAAATGGGAAGAAAACGCGATCCGTCGATCTCTTTAAGTAGAACAATGGGTTGATTCGATGGCATCTCAATACGAACGCCGACTACCTCCATGCTAATAAATGGAGTTACCTCATCACTCATGCCGTGACTCTATCGCGGACGACTGAGGCCAGCGCGAACCAAAGATGCGTGCAAGCGAATGGAGAGCGCTACAATCTCTTTGGAGACTTCCTCGGCACGCGCCTTAGAGTCTGAATTCTTCTGTCGATTAAGTGGCGTGATTACCTGCTCGATCAATCCGATCTCGCGATCTGCTGCGGATTTGAATGAACGTAGATGACGAGGCTCGATTCCGAATGCCGACATCGCAGCTACTGCTGTAGCAACTGAGAGTGCATCAGCGTCGTAGTGACGACCGCGAATTGCGATCAGGCCAAAGCTTTCTAATTCAGTGAGCGCAGCATCTGTGATACCTGAGGCTTTAACTAATTCATCTCGCGACAGTCGCATATCTGCAGACGGTGCAAAGTTTGAAGGAGATAACTCACCATCAACTGTTGCAAGCCCTAAGACAGGACGAGGACTGGCGCTACCTCCAGAGAGAGGTGCTGGCTCTAGGCCACGATCCATTGCATCAAGATTCTCCCTAATTACCCGTAGCGGAAGATAGTGATCGCGCTGAGCAAGGAGCACGTAGCGAAGGCGTTCCAGGTCCGCGCTAGTAAATTTACGATAACCAGATGGGGTTCGTTGTGGCTCAATCAACCCTTCTGATTCAAGGAAGCGAATTTTGGAGATGGTGATATCCGGAAAGTCACCGCGTAGTTTTGATAAGACTTCACCGATACTTAGATAGGCACGTGCTGGAACGCTCACTGTCTCTCCCCTGTTAATTATTTCTGCCCAGCGATGAAGAGCAGATGGAATTTCCCAATCTGCACTTGATCACCATGACTCAAATTTGCTTTTTCGACTACTGAGCCGTTGATGTATGTTCCATTCAAACTAGATCGATCGGCAATTTCAAAGTGCGAGTGTTGCTCGACATATGCAATTGCTGCGTGCGATCTCGAGACCGTCACATCATCAAGAAAAATTTCGCTCTCATGAGAGCGGCCAATTGTGGCTCCTTCGCGAGTAATGAGATATCGAGAACCCATCGCTGGGCCTTTAAAGATGATCAACATCGATTTATCGCGAGTACCGCTGGCTATCTCTTCTAGAACTGCCCTTTCATCATCAGAGGCTGCGGAGAGATAGCTCTCGAGGAGCGGGCTCTCTACTGGGGAAGCGTCTGGCTGTGAACCTAGGCGAAGAGTTGTAGTGAGTTCACGATCATCTTGAGATGCCATGGCTCACCGCCTTCTTCTTTTCTAGAGATAGCTCAACATCAACTGTAGGCTGACCCTAGAACTCTCCTAGGGATAAATCAAGCGGAAAAAAGTCTCCCCGAGAGGGCAGATCTACGCGGTAATTTGACGATAACCGTCAGCTGAGAGTAAACCAACTGGCGCTTCTGATACTTCAATATCTGCCAACCAACCCGCCCCGTATGGATCGCTATTAAGAACTTCTGGGTTGGCTTCAAGTGATTCATTGATTGCGACAACTGTTCCGCTGACGGGTGAAAATATTTCAGAGACGCTCTTGGTGGATTCAACTTCACCACAGACTTTATCGGCAACGACTACATCGCCCACCTTTGGTAACTGAACATAGACAATGTCACCAAGTGCACCTTGCGCGTAATCGGTAATGCCCATTCGAATGACAGTTGGAGAACTCTCTTGGACCCATTCGTGCTCCTTTGTGTATTTGAGCGCGTCAGGAATGAGTGACATGTACTACTCCTTATAGGTAGATAAACAACTGCGATGATTTCAAATCCTTGATCACACTCTAATAGTTTTCAGTGCAGTGAGGAAGTATGAAACTCCAGTAGCTACATAGAGGGCAACGCCCCAGATGGCGAAAGCCCAGCCCAGGATGAAGGCCATCTCTCCCGCCAACGAATCATCGAGAGCGAGAAGAAGGAATGGAAAGGCGTAGAGGAGGTTGAAGGTTGCTGCTTTGCCAACAAAGGTGACCTTGAGTGGAGCTTTACCCTTGACCGCCAACACAAGTGCAACTAGAGCCAGCACTGCATCGCGCGCTATCAGCGTTGCTATAAGCCAGAGCGGAACCGCTTCGCGCATATACAAAACGATCAGCGTCGCCAGTATGTAGAGACGATCTATCGTGGGATCAAGAATCTCTCCCAACTTTGACTCCTGGCCCATGGCGCGAGCCAATTTTCCATCGAAGTAATCTGTGGCTCCCCCGACTGCAAGAACGGCAATGGCCCATGCATCGGCCTCTGGCCCTAAGGCGAGATAGATAAAGAGCGGAATACCGAGTGCGCGAAGTCCAGTGAGGGCGTTAGGCCAGGTAAGAATCGGTGAAGCCATACCGTCTAGCCATTCTCCTTATCGCGTTCTTTGACGCGAATCGCAACCATGACGGGAGTGCCCGGGAAACCAAACTCTTCACGCAAACGCCGTTCGATGAATCGACGATACGACGGTTCGATCCATCCACTTGAAAAGACTACAAATTTTGGCGGAGCAATTCCTGCTTGAGTTGCGTAATAAATCTTTGGTTGCTTGCCACCGCGCACTGGTGGTGGTGTCGCACCGATGAGTGCTCCTAAGAATGAGTTGAGCTTTGCCGTTGGTACTCGTCGCTCCCATGAATCAAGTGCTGTGCGAATCGCAGGGGCTAGTCGATCACGGTGCCAACCAGTCTTCGCGGCAACATTTACTCGCTGCGCCCACTCAACCTGATCTAGATGGCGATCAATCTCTTTATCTAATTGGTCTCTACGATCTTCATCTACTAGATCCCACTTGTTCATGACAAGGACAAGAGCCTTACCAGCCTCTTCCACCATCGTGATGACACGTAGATCTTGTTCTGAAATTGGAAGTGAAGCATCAAGAACAACGACGGCACATTCGCAACGTTCAAGGGCAGCCTGCGTTCGAAGCGTTGCGTAGTAATCGGTTCCACTTGCTTGATTGGCACGCTTTTTCAAACCTGCTGTATCAACAAAACGCCAGATCGATCCACCAAAATCAATCAGAGAGTCGACGGGATCACGAGTTGTTCCAGCCACGTCGTCAACAATCGAAAGTGATTCTCCTGCAAGTGCGTTGAGCAGACTCGATTTACCAACGTTAGGACGACCGATCAAAGCGATGCGACGATAACCATCTTGGGCTTGAGCACCACCTACCTCTGGTAACTCGGTAACAATGAGATCGAGAAGATCTCCGCTACCACGACCATGCAACGCGGAAACAAAGCGCGGCTCGCCTAATCCGATATTCCACAGCGCATGAGCATCCGATTCATCAGAGTCTCCATCGACCTTATTTGCAACTAATATCGTTGGTTTTTTAGCCTTGCGGAGTTCTTGTACGAGAACATCATCTTCGTCGAGTGCTCCCACTTGCGCATCAACCACGAAACAAAGAACATCAGCTTCTTGCATAGCCAACTCTGCGCCAGCTGAAACTTGAACAGATATTCCATCGGGTTTCGATTCCCATCCACCGGTATCCATGATTATGAATCGGCGGTTATTCCATTCGCATTCGTACTGAACTCGATCGCGAGTTACTCCAGGAGTGTCCTCAACAATCGCCTCGCGTCGTCCAAGAAATCGATTAATCAGAGTTGATTTACCGACGTTAGGACGACCGAGGATTGCAACGATTGGTAGACCCAGAAGATTTCTCTCTTTTAGAAGTTCCCAAATGCGATCAACTGTTTCATCGAGATCGAGTAACGTTGAATCAATAAAAACCGCATCATCGGCTGCGGCAAGAGGTGACACTGTCCGTGTCGAATCAACGAGATCGCGATCGCTCAAGGATTGACCAACAGCTGCAACTCCCTGTGAAGTATCTGCCAACTCAGCATCACGTCTTGATGCACGCGCATCTAGATCTGCAGTGAGAAATATTTTCATCGGTGCTTTTGGTGCAACTACTGTTCCAATGTCGCGACCTTCAACAACAATTCCGCGATCTGCCTTTTCAATAATCTTATGTTGCAATCCGAGAAGTTCTTGGCGAATGACGGGGTTTGCACTGATTGCACTTACTGCATCAGTAATGCGCGATGTGCGAATCTCTTCCGTAATATCCACATCTCCACAAAAAACTTTAGGATCTTGAGGGTTGGCAACAAAACGAATAGGAGAGGTTTTTAGCCCCTGAATTATTTCCTTAGCGTCTTGACTATCGAGTGAGAGCGCAAACCAGGTCACTGCGCGGTAAAGAGCACCCGTATCTAAATAATTCCAACCAGCTCGACGAGCGATTTCGCGAGACGTACTCGATTTACCGGCACCACTAGGACCATCGATTGCAATGACGATCATCTGTGCAGCTCTTTTCAGTAATACTTCTTGAAGGTCGTACGGTGAAAATCATGCGCTCGTACGCATCTATGGACTTATTCTACCGAGATGGATGAACCTTCCATCCCTCTTTCTCCAGGTGAGCAGCAACAATCGCGCTATCTTCAGGAGAAAAGGCCAAGGTGATCAAGCCAGTTTGTTGTCCAGGAGTGTGTTCGATAGCCAAATCCTCGATATTCACCTTCGCCGACGCGCATGCTTCAATGATCGCAGCCAGCTGTCCTGGCTTATCGTCAATGACAATGTCGAGGTAGGTGTAATTTCGAGCCTGGCCTCCATGCTTTCCCGGAATCATCGCTCTTCCGCGTTGACCATCCGAGATCAATTGGGCCATCGCAGCAGGGTCATCGAGGTTGTCGATTGCCCGAGAAAGATCGTTTTGTAGACTTATCAGTAATGGCTTCAAAGTCACGCTATTTCCCGCCAAGATCTGGGCCCATAACGCTGGATCCGAATCCGCAACTCGAGTGGTGTCTCGCAAACCAGCCCCTGCCAGTTCAAGATCACTCCCCTGGCCCGCCACAAGTTGAGCTGCGAGAAGCGAGGCAACGATTTGAGGCAGATGGCTTACGAGAGCGACGGCTTGATCATGCTCAGCGACAGTACGATCGAGAGCAATTGCCCCGCATCGTGAGACCACCTCGCGGACCATCTGTGAGAGCTCGGCATCAACCCCAGCGAGGCAGAGAATCCATGGTCGCCCCTGAAAAAGATCTCCACGAGCTGATTGCGGTCCATTAACTTCCCGTCCCGCCATGGGATGAGTGGGTGCAAAAAAGGTGATATCAAAGCCAATAGTTGATACGTCATGTAGAGGTTTAGTCTTTATGCTGCTGATATCCATAACTCTCAATGCAGGATTGCGACTAAATTCCGATCTTATGACCTCAGAGATTGCAGCTGGTGGCGTTGCAATAATGCAAAGGTCTTCGACGCCGGTGGTATCGCCGTCTTCATCTCCCATGAGGTCGCGGGCCAGTGATTCGGCCCGACTATCGGAATCGCAGAGAGTGACTCTTACCCCAGTTGCGCGCAGGGCGAGTGCAATCGAGGTTCCAATCAGGCCAGCTCCCACGATCCGTACATGTGTAAGGGAAGTTTCCATCGTTATTGAGCGATATCTCGTCGCAGAGCCCTAGCTCCATGGAGGTAAATATGAGCAATTTGGTCAGAATTTCTCTCGGTATTGCAGTGAATCATCACACGGAGCACGCGTGCAAGGGCACCTGGAACATCTATCTCCACCGCACAAAGAAGCGGAACAGCCTGGAAACCCACCTCTCTTGCGAAAGCGGCTGGGAATGCTGCGTTGAGATCAGGGGTAACTGTCAGAAAGACTGAAATAAGGTCCTCAGGGGTGAGTTCATTCGCCGCCAGAATTTCAAGGAGTAACTCCTTTGTCGCACTCTCTATCGCTGAGGCGGTGTTGGCCTCTAGCTGGGTCGCACCTCTGATCGCTCTCACATGTGACATAGGTAAAGGATAGACGGAAAAGGGTGAAAGTTGTCGCTCTTTATATACCAGTATGTCGAGAAATCTATATAACTGTTTCAATCCATTTAAATTGGTTGAAATCCTCAGCCTTCAGCCGATTCACATTAGTTACACATCACGAATATCGATAAATATATAAAAACGAAACTAAACAAGCGCAAAACGTAATCGAATTATCGATATATTTATAATAATACGACGATCATGATTAGTATCGATACATAGTTATAGCAATAAATATCCTAGATAACGACTTATGGTTTTATATCTAAAGCTTTACGTAGATTAAACAATTCACCGTCATTGAGATCTCGCCATCGTCCCGGTGGCGTATCCCCCAGGCTGATCGGCCCAAAGTTGGTTCGGATCAAGCGGACCACTCGAACATCGACAGCCTCCATCAATCTACGGATGATGTGATAGCGGCCCTCGTGGATGCCGACTTCGATCCACTGCGGTGACAGATGCTTAAAGCTCAGGACTCGTCCCATGCCATCTTCAAGCTCAATACCCTTGAGAAGAATCTTGTCGACTCCTGCAGTCAAGACACCCTCGAATTCGATGATGTAGCTCTTAACCAGACCGTATGAGGGATGGGTCGCCCGGAAGGTTAAATCCCCATCATTTGTGAGCAGAATCAGACCTTCAGAATCCTTATCCAGGCGACCTACGTGGAATAACCGCTCTTTCCGCAGGTCAATAAAGTCGGCCAACGAGGGACGACCCTCAGGGTCAAACATCGTAGACAAAACACCTTTTGGCTTATGAAGTACTAAATAAGACTTAGTCATTGCGACTGAAATTGTCTCATTATCAACCATTACTCTAACCAATGCTGGATCAAACTTCGCTCCCAGCTCTCTGATGATAAGGCCATCTACAGAGACTCGGCCATCCATGATTAGCTCATCGGCTCCCCTGCGTGAGGTGACACCGGCATCGGCAATTATTTTGTTCAAGCGTAAGAGACTCATAATCAGGCTATCCATTCTCGACAGTCTTAGGGGTGTGGCAAGACGGCCCTCATGGCCGCGTGTGCATACTTTACGGCAGCTCCACCCATGAAAGCAAAAAGGGTTAGTCGGTCAGGCTTTCGAGAATCTCATCCAACCCATCGAGATCAGGCAGGTGGGGTGCTAATGGCGATAGATCATCCAGGGAGTTAAGTCCGAGCCGTTCAAGGAAGTAACTGGTCGTCTTGTACAAGATTGCACCAGTCTCATTCTCGACTCCATATTCCTCAACAAGGCCACGAGTGACCAGGGTCTTCATAACGGCCTCGACATTAACGCCGCGAATGGCTGAAACTCTTGCTCGAGAGACGGGCTGGCGGTAGGCGATCACAGCTAGGGTCTCAAGTGCTGCCTGAGTGAGGCGATTCTGCTGCCCGTCGAGCACAAACTTCTCAACCGCGGTTGCGCAATCTGGGTGGCTGTAGAAGCGCCATCCCCCGTTGATCGCCTTGAGGGCAAATCCTCGATCGTCATAGCTCCCCTGTAGGCGCTCGAGCGACTCTTTGATCACATCGACTGTCACCGCAAGAACGGTAGCGAGAGTGAGCTCAGTGACGGGCTCATCCACGACCATAAGGATCGCTTCGATCGATCTATCAACTTCTACATTAGACATTTTCACCTTCTACTGTCTCATCTATTCCGATTACTGGTATATCAAACTCGTCTGTGATCTCAACTTCGCCCTCATCAGAGCCAGTCCAGCTGATCTGGAGCTCTCCCAGGGCGATCACCTGGTTAAACCTGAGATTACCTTGGCGGTAGAGATCAAGCAGTGCTAAGAAACGGGCCACAACGACCAGAGTCGAGTCTGCGTCCTGGCAAAGGTTTCTAAAGCTCAGGGTCTTGGAGTGACGCAGGGCTTCGACAACGAGCTTAGATTGCTCGCTGACGCTCACCATGGCCATATGGAGGTGCTCAATTGCAACCACAGGCGGAGTTTTTGGGGTCAGTACGCGCTCAGCAATGGCTGCAAAGCGCTCTGGACCCACTCCGATGAGAACCTCTGGGAGCAGGGCTGAGAGCGCTGGATCCAGCGCCACCACGCGAGGGAAGGCCTTGTCAGCGCTCTCAATCATGTTTTGGAAAGAGGCTGCAATCTCCTTAAATGCGCGATACTGCAAAAGTCGGGCAAAGAGAATGTCTCGAGCTTCAAGCAGAGCCAGGTCTTCCTCATCCTCAACCTCTCCACTTGGGAGCAATCTGGCAGCTTTGAGATCCAAAAGGGTGGCTGCTACAACCAGGAACTCAGTAGCCTGATCTAACCGCCAGCCTTCGCCTGAGACCTCCAATGAACGGATGTAGGCGATGAACTCGTCGGTCACAAGGCTGAGTGAGACCTCAGTAATGTCGAGTTTGTGGCGTGATATCAGTTGGAGCAGAAGGTCAAAGGGGCCGTCAAAATTTGAGAGGTGGACGCTAAAACCGCTCTCTGGAGCAATATTTTCCGCTGTCTCAATCGAGATATCCACGAGCGCACCTTACTTGTTTTTCCACTCCTACTTGCCGATACACGCTGCACACGCGTAGAGTCACGGTCGGATAGAAAGAGGTTTCTCGCTTGAGCGCTATATCGACAAAAGACGAGGATGTCGACACCACAGCTAGCCTCACCGGCAAAGCTGTCACCACATTTCCCACACCTGCTTCGATTTCAGAACATGGCAATGCACGCGTTGTCTCCATCTTCAATCAAAAAGGTGGCGTCGGAAAGACTACGACGACAATTAACCTCGGTGCTGCACTTGCCGAACTCGGCCGTCGCGTTCTTCTCGTCGACTTCGACCCACAGGGCGGTCTATCACTCGGTCTTGGAGTAAACGCTCACACGCTTCCACTTGAGAACACGGTGTATCACGCACTTATGGACCCTTCTGCCGATATCCAGCAGATTGTCTTGAAGTCGTCTGTTGCAAATCTTGATTTCTTGCCAGCAAGTCGTGACCTTGGAGCAGCTGAATCTAAACTTCCATCTGAAATTGGTGGTCAGCAGTTTCTTAAGCGCGCACTGACAACACTCCGTGATGATTACGATGTCATTCTTATCGACTGCCAGCCAACAATGGGTCAGCTCACTGTCAACGCTCTCGTTGCTTCAAATGAGGTAATCGTTCCATTGCAATGCGAATACTTTGCTCTTCACGGATTTATCGAATTGAGTGGGAACATTGAGAAGGTCAAGACATTCCTTAATCCAGATCTCAAACTGATCGGAATCCTTGCAACAATGTATGACCGAAAAACTTTGCACAACCGCGAAGTTCTCAAAGCGATATTGGATAAGTATCCCGATGATGTTTTCGACACCATTATCGCTAAAACGATTCGCTTTTCAGAGACCACTGTTGCCGGAGAACCAATTACTAGTTATGCATCATCATCAGGAGGCGCAGCGTCATACCGACGTCTTGCGCGCGAATTAATTGCACGAGGGGGCGCACGATGACACGTAGAGCAAGCTTGCCAGGGGCAGATGAGCTCTTTAAGCAGAACAGTCCAGCACTCAGTGCTGTTCGCGAGATAGCACCTGAAACATCTGCACCGGTTGCAACACCTGCTGCAACACCAGCGCCTAAGGCGAAGAAGGGCGTTCGTTCAATTCCACGACGCCGGGTTGTCAGCGTAGATAAATCTCCTTCTGGCCGTGAACGTCATGATGAGAAGATAACTGTCTACCTATCCCCCGATGAACTCTTTGATCTCGATCAAGCACGTCTATCACTACGTGGAGATCTAGGTCTTGCCGTTGATCGCGGTCGTATCGTTCGCGAATCTATCGCTGTCATCATTGCCGATCTTGAACAAAAGGGTGATCAGAGCATTCTTGCGCGCAGACTACGCGGTATTTAATCGCTAACGTGCACGTGGATGTGCGCTGCTGTAACTCTGTCGGATTTTGTCGATCGTAACAAGGGTGTATATCTGAGTCGTTGTTACCGATGAATGGCCTAGAAGTTCCTGGACCACTCTTATATCCGCTCCACCGTCTAGGAGATGGGTTGCATACGAGTGTCTAAATACATGTGGACTTACCTTGCCTTCCAAGCCACACGCTCGCGCCGCCTGCAAGACGATATTCCATGCACTCTGGCGAGACAGCCGACCTCCACGTGAATTAAGAAAGAGCGCGTTCTCACCCTTTGCACTCTTTGCAAGCAAGCCAGGACGCGTACGAACTAGGTAATTATCGAGAGCTGTGAGAGCAAAGCTTCCGATGGGAACGATTCTCTCTTTAGAACCTTTACCTCGTAACTTAATTGTTTGAATAACTTCGTTGTCGCTCTCCACTTTCGCTAAATCGTTGAGATTAATCCCAATGATTTCTGAGACTCGTCCGCCCGTGGAGTAGAGCAGCTCCAGCAGTGCAACATCACGAAAAGATGTTGCCTCGCTTAAAGACTTCGCACTCTCAATCAGAGAAGAAACCTCATCAACTGTTAAAGCTTTCGGTAGCTTGCGCGCAACTTTGTGGGATGAGATCTCCCCTGTAGGAAGATTCAGGTCATACTCTCGAGCACAATAAATCAGAAAAGATTTCACCGCAGAATTAGTCCGATTGATACTGCTAATCGCAAGAGAACGATCCTTTAGCCACACCTCAAATTCCGACAACGTCGATGCGGTTATGTCACGCACGTGGGTATTTGTGGCCTTAAGGAACTGCAGGAAATACCGAAGATCTCGCGAATATGAAAGTAGTGAATTTTCTGAAAGCCCTCTTTCAATACGCAAATGATCAAGAAAGGATGTGCGTGCGAGTTCGGTATTAAGACTAATAACCATGAGCTTGAGCAACAGCCGGATACATCACTTTTCCGTCATGAACGTTCAGTCCAGAGGCTAAAGACTTATCAGCCGCTGTAGCTGCATGCCAACCAAGATTGGCTAACGCCAGCGCATACGGAAGTGTCGCATTTGTGAGGGCATAAGTGGATGCAACCGGAACAGCTCCAGGCATATTTGCAACACAGTAGAAAATTGATTGATGTACCTGAAACGTCGGTTCTGCATGGGTTGTTGGCTTTGAATCTGCAAAACAACCACCTTGATCGATCGCAATATCAACAAGAACTGATCCGGGTTTCATCTGCGCAACTTGTGCATTACTCACAAGCTTTGGGGCTTTAGCGCCATGGACAAGCACTGCGCCGATAACCAGATCTGCGCTCTTTAGTTCGCGATCAACTCCGTGAAAAGAAGAAGCAAGTGTTTTGATTCGTCCGCCATAGATTGTGTCAATGTATGCAAGTCGCGGGAGTGAGCGATCGACAATCGTTACATCGGCTCCCATACCCATGGCGATTACCGCAGCGTTAAGTCCTGCAACTCCCCCGCCAATCACAAGGACGCGTGCGGGTGCTACTCCAGGTACTCCACCCATCAGGACGCCACGACCACCATGAGGTTTTTGTAGAGCGCTTGCGCCCACTTGGGCCGCCAGACGACCAGCAACCTCGGACATTGGAGCTAGTAAAGGAAGTGTTCCATTTATTTCAACAGTTTCGTATGCAATCGCAGTGGTTTTGCTGGCAAGAAGTGCATCTGTGCAGGCTTTTGATGCCGCTAGATGAAGGTAGGTAAAGAGGATTTGATCCTTACGAAGTCTGGAGTACTCAATTTCAATTGGCTCTTTCACCTTGAGAATCATCTCAGCTGATGCCCAAATCTTCTCAACGTCTTCTTCAATAACTGCCCCTGCTGCAATGTAATCAGCATCAGTCAGTGCTGAACCTACGCCAGCGCCTTTTTCAATTACTACTTTGTGGCCCGCACGAACTAACTCGGCTGCACCTTCCGGAGTGAGAGCAACTCGAGATTCATGAACCTTTATCTCTTTCGGAACGCCAACAATCATGACTTAATCCTTTGCTTTAATTGCCGCATCGATAAGACCAATGAAAAGTGGGTGTGGACGCGTTGGTCTTGATCGCAACTCTGGATGTGCCTGTGTTCCCACGTAATAAGGATGTACCTCTCGCGGCAATTCCACAAACTCCACCAAATCGAGTTCACGGTTTATTCCAGAGAAGACTAAGCCGGCATCGCTTAGCTTGTTTCTGTACTCATTGTTTACTTCATAGCGATGACGGTGGCGTTCATCAATCGTCTCAGAGCCATAAAGAGCGGCCACAATAGATCCTTTGGTCAGCTCGGCTCGGTAGAGACCAAGTCGCATAGTGCCGCCCATATCGGCCTGCCCCGCGAGTATCTCTTCTTGTCCCACCATAGTGGCGATGACATGCGAACCCTTTTCAGGATCAAACTCGGCTGAGTTAGCATCTTTAATTCCGGCGAGATTTCGTGCTGCCTCAATCACCATGCATTGCAAACCAAGACAGAGCCCGAGTGTTGGGATCTTATTTTCGCGTGTATAGGTGAGGGCGCCGAGTTTTCCTTCGATACCTCTTACGCCAAAACCACCGGGAACACAGATTGCATCAACGCCACTGAGGGCTTTGGCCGCACCTTGTGGTGTATCGCATTCATCGCTTGGAACCCATAACAACTCAACTTTTGCGTTATGTGCAAAACCGCCGGCACGAAGTGCTTCTGAAACCGAAAGATACGCATCAGGTAAATCAATATATTTTCCAACGAGCGCTACTTTGACGTGGTGCTCTGGATGATGAACCTTCTTGAGGAGATCATCCCACTCGCCCCAAACAACATCATGGCCGCCTAAACTCAAGCGGCGAACGACATATGAATCAAGCCCTTCGCTAAATAAAACCTTCGGAATGTCGTAAATACTTGGTGCATCAACTGCAGCTACTACTGCCTCTAAATCCACATCGCACATAAGCGAAATCTTCTTCTTGATCGAATCAGGAATTGCACGATCTGAGCGGAGGACTACTGCATCCGGTGCGATACCGATACTGCGCAGCGCAGCAATGCTATGTTGAGTTGGCTTAGTCTTTAATTCGCCGGAAGGTCCGATGTATGGAACGAGAGAAATGTGCAGGTAGAAAACATTATCGCGGCCAACTTCTTGGCGAAGCTGTCGAGCAGCTTCTAAAAATGGTTGCGATTCAATATCGCCAACAGTTCCACCGATTTCAGTAATGACCACATCGATATCCGGTGCCGACATTGCGAGAATACGTTCTTTAATTTCGTTGGTGATATGCGGAATTACCTGTACCGTCTCGCCCAAGTACTCTCCACGACGTTCTCGTGCGATGACGCGTGAGTAGATCTGTCCGGTTGTCACATTTGCTGAACCTTCGAGATTGCGATCAAGGAAACGCTCGTAATGACCGATATCGAGATCTGTCTCTGCGCCATCATCGGTTACGAAAACTTCACCGTGCTGAAAAGGGTTCATCGTTCCCGGATCTACATTCAGATATGGATCAAGCTTTTGCATTGTTACGCGGATGCCGCGAGATACCAGGAGCCTTCCGAGACTAGATGCTGTGAGTCCTTTGCCTAAACTTGAGGCGACTCCCCCGGTTACAAAAATATGCTTCGTCACATGTGCTTGGCCCATGGAAGTCAAACCTATCAGGGTCTGAGGCTACTTACCTCGCATAGCGAGCAGTTCGGCTGCGTGTTCCTGGGCACTCACCGATTCATCTAAGCCCGCCAACATTCGAGCGATCTCGGAGACCCTGGCCTTCTCATCTAACTGGCTGACGCCTGATTGCACGATCTGCCCATCACTATCTTTGGCCACGACAAAATGACGATCGGCCCAAGCTGCCACCTGAGGTAGATGCGTCACAACAATTACCTGCGCATGTTGTGAGAGGGCGTAAAGTCGTCGGCCAACTTCAATTGCTGCCTTTCCTCCCACGCCAGCATCGACCTCATCAAAGATATATGTTCCGACTGGAGCTGATGCTGCAATGACAACCTCTAACGCCAACATGATGCGAGACATTTCTCCACCCGATGCGCCCTTACCAAGTGCGACCTTGGGTCCATCCATGTGCGCTTGAATCGACATGACAATTTCATCACATCCGGTGATTGTGAAATCACCTTCTTTCATTGCTCCTTCATAGTTAGGAGAAAGTACATCAGCATAAAAGCGAGTATGTGGCATCGACAAACCAGCAATCTCGGCAGTGACTTCATCGCTGAGTTTTCCACCTGCACTCACTCGAGCAGCGCTGACCTTCTTGGCGCTAGCTAAAAGTTTGGCTTTAATCACCTTGATCTCTGACTCTAATTCAGCAATACGATCTTGCCCACCGTTGAGATCAGCAATCATCTCTTTCGCACTTTTGACTCGAAGCGCGAGTTCGGCCATCTCATCATCTACAGATCCAGCACCACCCCACTTTTTTACAAAAGCGATCAATGCAGCTTTTCTCTCTTGCAAATAATCTAAACGAGAGGGATCAGCTTCCAATGAGGCCAGATATGAAACCAAGGCGGCATGAGCATCATCGATCAGATAGAAACTTTCAGAGACGCTGCCCGCAATCTCATCGAGTGCCTGATCTTTTCCTTTGGCAGCCTCCAAAAACTTTCGAGCCTGACCCAAAACTGTGAGCACGCCTGACTCTTCTTCGCCGATCGCCGAACTTGCCCCGGAAGCGGCAATCCGAAGATCCTCAACGCTAGCGAGTTTTCTAATCTCATCGTCAACAGCTGCATATTCATTACGGGTTGGCTTAAGGGATGCCCATTGTTTTGCTAATAATTCAAGGTCTGCAATCTGTGAATCTCTTGCAGAGGCATTGGTAACCAAAGCCTTGAGTTTGGCTTTCATTTCGTTATACGTGTTAAACACTTCTACATATTCAGCAAGTACGGATTGGAGATCGCCTCCCGCGAAGAGATCCAGCAGCTCTCGCTGTCTCACACTCTTTACGATCTGCGTATTTGCCGACTGTCCATGAATGGCAATCAGCGGTTCAGTGATCTCGCCAAGAGTTGAAGCGTTTACCGTGGCTCCGGATGCCGTCGCCTTACTCTTGCCATCACTTGAGACTGAACGAGTGAGAACGAGAGAACCGTCCTCAACTATTCCGCCTAAGTCCTCGATCTGCGCCGACAATGCAGTGGGAATAGAGAAAGTGGCGGATGTGACAAGACGTTCGGAGCCATGACGAACAAGGGCGCTATCAGATTTTGCTCCAAGCAACAGTGAGAGCGCTGTCAGAATCATTGTCTTACCAGCACCAGTCTCGCCGGTGAGAACATTTAAGCCTCGACTCAGTTCGAGAGAACTCGTATCAATGATTCCAAGATTTCGAATTGAAATCTCTTCTAGATAAGAGCGATCACTCACCGCGCCAACCCTCTACAGGTAATTTAAATTTCGCCACCAGGCGGTCTGTAAAAAGCGTTGGTTGCACGTGCGCAAGCAAAATCACTGATTCATCGCCAGTGATAGTTACGCGATCCCCTTCGATGAGTGGGAACTCACGAAGTGCATCAGCAGAGAGCATTGCAGCCGAAGATTCAACCTCGACGACAATTTCAGAACGATGGGAAACAACCATGGGACGCGAGAAGAGTGCATGGGCACTGATCGGAAGCAGGACAACTGCATCTAGATTCGGCCACAAGATTGGGCCTCCCGCGGAAAATGCATAAGCGGTTGATCCGGTTGGCGTTGCAGCGATGAGGCCATCACAACCCCAGCGAGACAACGGTCTGCGATCAACCTGCACCAAAAGCTCAACCATCGTGCTCTCGGTGCGTTCAATAGTCACTTCATTGAGCGACCAGCCCGTAGAGACCTGCTCTCCATCTCGCTCTACTGAATATGCAAGAACCATACGTGGATCTGTCGCGTAGCTCTTCGCAATGACGCTGGCAGCAACTGCCTCTAACGAAAGTTTCTCAACTTCTGCCATGAAACCAACATGTCCGAGATTGACACCCAGTAATGGAATTTTACGGAGACGAGAAATTTCGGCCCCACGCAAAATAGTTCCATCTCCGCCAAGAACAATAACTATCTCCGCTTCCGGGAGTTGATCTACCGAAACCGTCTCAATTCCGGAAATCTTTACTGCAGAAGAGGTGAACAATTCAAATGATTGCTTAGCCAACAAACCTGCAAGAGTTGTTGCAGCTTGTACTGCTTCGGGACGAGTCGCATTAACAACGAGAATTGCTTTACGTGAACTCATTAGGCAGGCCCCATCTCTATGGCGTGATCCAGTGCGCTCTCATCAATAGCGGGTGCACCTCTGCGAAGCCATAAGAAGTATTCAACATTTCCGGCAGGTCCAGGAAGTGGACTTGCTGCAATTCCCATCGTTCCTAAACCAACATCATAGGCAGATTGAGCAACATCTAGAACAGCTGAACGCCGTAGCGCCGGATCACGAACTACACCACCAGCACCTAAACGTTCACGGCCAACCTCAAATTGTGGCTTAACCATAAGGAGAAAATCAGCCGATGGCTTTGAAACTGCAGCGAGTGCAGGCAGCACAAGTGATAGTGAAATAAATGAAAGGTCTGCAACGACGATTTCAACATCTTCTCCGACCATATCCCCCGTTAGATGACGGATGTTGGTGCGATCCAGAATAACTACGCGTTCGTCTTGTCGTAGCTCCCAGGCGAGTTGCCCATAACCGACATCGACGGCGATAACTTTCTTCGCCCCTTTGCGAAGAAGTACATCAGTGAAACCTCCAGTGGACGCGCCAGCATCAAGACAGACCTTGCCTTCCACCACAACATCTGTGAAAACTTCCAAAGCTCCGGCTAACTTGTGGCCGCCTCGCGAAACAAAATCATCACGTTTACCGGCAAGAACAATTGAGGTCTCAGCGTCAACCTGTGTCGCAGGCTTGGTCGCTGGGATTCCATTTACAAGAACAGAACGAGACTCGATGAGATCGGCGGCTTGTTCGCGAGAACGCGCCAACTCACGCCGCACCAATTCCGCATCTAGTCGCGTCTTCATCTATCTCCTTGTACTCCCACTCTCTTAGGTCTTAGAGACCGTCGATAGTTGAGAGAGCCTCATGTAACTTCCCATGGAGAGCTTCAAAACGGGCTGAGTGCTCGCTCAAATCGCTCGAATCAATCTCGCTCAGCTCTGCCTTCACATCGTCAACGAGTGTTACTTCAACACTAGAAGTGCTTTGCTCTTGCTCATCGTTCATCTCAAAGCTCACTTCTTAACTCCACTCTTTTTCTTTGCTGGTGCAGCTTTCTTTGCTGGTGCAGCTTTCTTTGCTGGTGCAGCTTTCTTTGCTGGTGCAGCTTTCTTTGCTGGTGCCATCGCATCAACGCGAGCGACTAGACGATCAAACTCTTCACGCTTCACAAAGCCCATTTTAAGAACAGTGGCCTCAACTTCATCATGAATCTTCGACTTGAGAGAATCCGCACTCTCGCGAGCCCAAGCATTGAGAGCAGCCGCAACTTCTTGCGGAGTCTTCTCTCCATCAGAGAGTTTGGTTAAATATGTTTTCAGGGACGAGAAAAGATCGTTGGACATTCTGTGCCTCTCACTCAAGGAACCCTGGAGATAAGGGTTGCTACTGTCCTAGAGTATCTATATCCGCGCGATCTCGGCTGCCTCAACCTGCCAGCGACTTGCAACACCTGTTGGTCCAGACCAGAAACGACGATGGATGGAGCCTGAAATTTCTATCCACTCGCCCTCTTTGAGAGTCAGAGCACTTCTACGCATCTTCGAACTCCACGCGGCGATATCGAGAGTATCCACGCCACCACGTTCTAGCCGTGAGACGATAAGTCGAAACTCAACAACTTTGTCACCACTTGGCAACTCTTTCTCAATTGCCTGCGCAGAGACTCTGCCTCGAAGCAGGAGATCATTAAGCGAGTAATCCAAATCATCATCGATCTTCTTTTCAGAAACTTTGCTTGCCATTGGCCGAACCACCCTCATGCGATTGTAGATACCTTCTACATCTTCGCGTATGGGTGGGATCATCTAGCTCTGGACTGACAATCGCGTATATCAATTAAATCGATGTGGATAAATTATCTACTGGCGCGCACGATCGTATGCATCTGTGCTCTCATCCTCATCGAGATCGGCACATGCGGAAAACCATTGACGTGCTTCATCTAAGCGACCAGCACTAGCTAGAGCGTCAGCGTAGGCATAGTGGAGACGAATCGACCATGGCTCGTTCTTCACCTTGAGCTCTTTGCAGGTCAAAGTAATAACTGCAGCATCAAATTCTCCAAGATCACGTCGAGCACCCGAAGCTACGATTCGCATCTCAATCTCTTCTGCTTTGGCAAGACTAGAAACTTCTGGAGAGCCAGCAAGGGAAAGTGCCTTCAGCGGTTTACCGAGGCCTCTCTCGCAATCGGCCAGTACGGGCCACATGGATACATCGCCTGAAATGCGATGAGCTGCGCGAAGTTCTTTTAGCGCGATTTCATAGTGCCCTGCGCGATAGGCTGCATATCCAGCGCTCTCTCGAACAATTGCGAGTCTCCCCGCGTGATGTGCGGCAGCAACACCATGTTTATGTGCTAGCTCTGGATCAACATCCATATATAGATTGATACATGCTAAATGTCGTGCGACTACCTTTGCATTTTCTGCCGAAAGACTTAATAACTCGGCGCGAACACTCTTCTCAAGTTCTTCGCCAGTAATGTCATCTGGAATATCTGGTTCGAAAATTCGTGGACGCACGCGCGATGGATCGCGTTCTATTGGAGCAGGGCGAAACCCGCGTGGATCACTAGCTTCACGACCTGCACGTACATCGCGAGTGGCCCCTGGACGATCAGTACGACCACCGCGGCCGGGGCGTGAATCTGAAGGTGGACGACCTGATGAAGATGGACGACCTGATGAAGATGGACGACCTGATGAAGATGGACGACCTGAAC
>Ga0247838_1001397_pt1 | contig 34534 bp, 28 predicted proteins | sample LaCruzMarch2015__5_FD_189097 | JGI IMG/M metagenome (GOLD analysis project Ga0247838, IMG submission 189097) | Freshwater microbial communities from meromictic Lake La Cruz, Castile-La Mancha, Spain - LaCruzMarch2015_15m | ecosystem: Environmental > Aquatic > Freshwater > Lake | place: Spain... | reverse complement strand
CAGACATCTGGTTAAGGTGACGAATGGCGGGCCGCGCGGGATGCGGAGCGATGGACATTATTCCACAAGCCGCAGCCCAGCAACATGCCGGCGCTCATCCCGGTCATCATCGCCGCATAGGTGGCAAAGAAGTGCCCGTGCGGATTCGTGGCCACCGGCACCTGCGCCATGACCCAGCCGGCAAGCTGCATTCCGACGAGCATTCCCACCAACCCCGCCGCCCAGCAAAACCCGCGCTGCCGCAACGACCGGTCGACCGGACCGGCTTCTTTCACAAAAAACGCGGGAAGGGACGCCGCGATCATGCCGACATCCATCCAATTAAGCCCAGAAATCAGCCCCGCTCCGAGCGTGGAGGTCGGACACCCGCACAAACAAACGCCATCGCGAACCACCGCGCCGAATCCCGCATCCGCCCACCAACCCACCAGCATCGCCGCACCACCAAACGAGAACATTTCCACGGCCATGCGCGCACTGCGGTCGAATCCCTTGCCAAACAAAGCCCATGCCGCGAGCAATGCCAGCACAAGGAAAAGCGCCGTCATGCCCGCCGCGGGGACGCCCGAAAGATCCCCCATCCACGGAAGCATGAACGCCTGAGCCACGAAAAGCGCCACCACGGCACCGGGGCGCAGGACGCGGGGGAGGGCCGAACCGGCGGCGGCGCGTAGTGGGCGTTCCGTCCGACGCACGGGCGACGGGTCCGAAATCCGCGTGCCGCGAAGCGCCCTTGCCGTGACGGTGAAACTCGACGCCAGCATCAGCAGCGCGGCGGCAACGGGATGCAGCACGCCGGCGGCGGCAAGGCCCATTCCGATCAAGTTGTACGCCCCGGCAAACCACAAATTCGTCCGCAGGGTCCGCAGCGCCCCCCGGCAAAGACCGACCGCCTCGGGCACGACCGACAAATCCCCGCCCAGGATCTCGCCCATCGCCGCCTCCCTCGCCAACGCACTCCCCTGATTCATGGCAAGAGAAATCGACGCATTGGCCATCGCCGGCGCGTCGTTAATGCCATCACCGACAAAAAGGACCTCCCGACCCTGCGAGCGCAACTGCATGACTCGATCCGCTTTCTCCGCAGGAAGCAGGCCGGATTCCACATTCGCCAGGCCATGGCTTGCGGCGGCTTCCGAGCGGTCACCGGTGAGCACCCGGGAATCAATCCCCATCGCGTCGAGTCTCGCCAGGGCATCCCGGGCCGACGCCCGCATTTTCTCCCGGAGAAGCGCCACTCCCGCGACCCGACCGTCCTGAACCACATAAACCCAGCGGCACGCCGCATCCCCACCGACCAACAAACCTCGCAAGGCGGTCGACTCAGCTTCAGCACCCTTCGGCAGAACTCCTTCGTTGCCGATCCGAAGATGCGCCCCACCCTCGGGCCCATCCACCCAGCCCTCGATCCCTTCTCCGGGCAAAACCGACACCGAACGAACGACCGGTAATGGACTTCCCGCCACGCCGCGAAATGCGCGGGCAAGGGGGTGTCCGCTCTCCGATTCCAACGCCGCCACCTCCGCGCGCAGGCGACGTCGGTCCACCGACTCTGCCGTCGCGAAGTCCACCAGTTCCAACTCTTCATGGCCGAGCGTGCCGGTTTTGTCGAAAATCGCGACATCCACGCGGGCCAGTCGCTCGACCAGATCGCTGTCGTGAACCACCAATCCACGTCGCGCCAGGCGTTCCAGGGTGGACCAGATGGCCACCGGAGTTGCGAGCCCCATCGAACAGGGACATGCGACCAGCAGAACGGCCAGACCATTAAACACGCCAACGATCCAGCCGGAGCGAGCCGTCCAAAATGCAAAAGTCGCAATCGACGCCACCAACACGCACGGAAGAAACCACGCCACCCAGCGATCCGCCTCGCGCTCCAGGCGGGAACCGTGCTCGCGGGCCGTTCGGACCGCCCCGATCAATCCATCCAGTCTCCGCGCACAGCCCGGGGCGGTGGCCTCGATGCGCAGCGTCCGATCCACGACCCTGCTGCCTGCCAGGACTGCATCGCCCACCCGGCGCACCACGGGGAAGGGTTCGCCGGTGAGAGCCGTTTCCACGACGAACGCGGTTCCCCCGACGACTACACCATCAACCGGGACCCCTGTCCCGGCGCGTGCCTGCACCACATCGCCGCGGCAAACCTCTCGCACAGGAATCTCGACGAACGAACCGTCTGCGGCACGTTTTTCACACCGGGAAAATTCGAGCCCCAGTGCATCGGCCGCCCGCTGAGTGGCGTCGCGTCGGCGTTCTCCAATGATTCGGCCGAACGTGTAAATGGCGAGCAGCACGGCGACGACCTCATAATAAACGTGCCCGACGCCCGTGATCGTCGCGTGGAGCGACGCAGCAAACGCTCCCAGGATGCCGGCGAGGAAGAGGTGTTCGAAGACCGGCTTTCGTCGCAGCGCGCCCTCCCACGCGGCGCGAAGGACGGGACTGCCGACCAGCGCAAAAACGACGATCGCGGCGACAGCCAGCGCGGTGTGAAGGATCAACCGGGCCGTTCCCGAAGGCGGCGAAAGATTCACGGCGAGGCCGAAAATCATCGATTGCGCCGCTACAAAGCCCGCAAACCCCACGCGCAGCCATTCAAAACTCTCCGCCGCAGGGACATCGAGCGGGGTTTGCTTTGAGGGCGCATGACAACAGGCGGACACGGCTGGTAAGTTAAAAGCCGCCCGCACGAATGCAAGACGGAGAGTGTTGGGAAGAGTGACAGGGGTAGCCTGCCCCATGTTCGACGACAAAAGAGGGACTGGCAGCCCCTCTCTCATACCCGGATTGACCATTCATCTATTTCATCTACTATGGATGAATCATGATCACCATCGCAGCGAACGAGGCAAAGCAGTCTTTCGGGAAAGTGTTGGATTCTGCCCAACGTGAACCGGTGATCATCCAAAAGCACAACCACCCCGCCGCCGTCGTGCTCTCCATGCGGGAGTATGATCGTCTCCGGGGAATCAACCTCGCGGAGTTCACCACCTTTTGTGACCGGGTCGGTCGGGAGGCTGAAGATGCCGGGCTCACGGCGAGCAAGTTACGAAAGCTCCTCGTCGAGGAATGACCGGGTCACGTCGTTGGGTTGTGGATACGAATACACTGGTATCTCACCTTCTCCTCCCCCACTCCATCCCGGCCCAAGCCGTCCGAAAGGCCCTTCAATGCGGCGACTTGTTGGTTTCGCACGATACGCTAGATGAGCTCGCTGCTGTGCTGGCGCGCCCGAAATTTGATCGATATCTGTCCGCCGTGGATCGCAGGAGATTTTTCCACCTGCTGAGTCGCGTGGCGATCCAGATTGAGGTACTTCGCCCGGTGGTCGCCTGCCGCGACCCCAAGGACGACAAGTTTTTGGAGGTCGCCGTCAATGGGAGGGCGGATGCAATCCTCACCGGCGACGACGACCTGCTGGCCTTGCATCCTTTCCTGGGCATTCCAGTGATGAGGCCACGTCATTTCCTGGACTGGCAGTTTGCGTGACAGGGTCAGCCTGCCCATGTTCGACAACAAAGGAGGGGCTGGCAGCCCCTCTCACTTATTCTTTCCGACCCGTTGCCAGGACCGTCTGGAAATGCGGCGCGCTCTTTTCCCTCGCCACGACGCTCACACTGATCTCACCAAATCCCGCCTTCCCCAGCATTCGGTGAAGGTCCGACTCCGAAAAACCGAGCCACACATGCGCATAGAGCTCCCGAGCCTGATCGTAACTGTGGCTGGCGAGATCGAGAATGACGACCCGCCCTCCCGGCTTCAGGATCCGGAACGCGGAATCCACTGCCCGCTGCGGACTCGCCGCATGATGCAACGCCTGACTGAACAGCGCGAGATCCACCGTTCCATCGTCAATCGGAGGGGCCTCAATATCTCCCAGCCGGTATTCAAGATTCCGATACCCATGCTCGCGAGCGAGTTCCGAAGCGAACTCCACCATCTTTTCGGAATGATCGATCGCAATCACCTTGCGCGCACTCCGCGCCAGCAACTGCGAAAGCGTCCCCTCTCCCGCGCCGAGGTCCGCAATCACCATCGGCGGGAGCAGCCCCAACAACGCATGGGCTAGCGCCTGCCAGGACCGGCCCGGGATGTAGGTGCGACCGAACTTTCCCGCAAGTCGATTGAAGTACTCACTCGCTCGGTCCTTGCGCTTGCGAAGCGTGATCGATAGCGCGAGCCGATCGGCCTCCACTTCCGGAAGCTCCAACCGCGCAGCAGCCAGGATCTCCAAAATCCCCGGAGTCGACCCCGCCGCCGCTTGGTAGAAAATGTTTTTCCCCACCCTGCGGTCTGTCGCAAGACCAGCCCGCTTCAACTGAGCAAGATGAGCCGAGATGCGTGACTGCCCCATCCCGAAGATCTCCTGAATCTCCGCAACCGTGAGTTCCTCCTCCAACACCAACAGGAGCCGGAGGCGTGTCGGATCCCCCAAAATGCGGAGGCTCTTTACGAGGGACGGCATCTTTCCCCTTGACGTATCAACATATCTTGATGACTAGATAGCAGCTTCTTATGCCAAGGCGATACATTTTCTCCTCCGAGTCCGTCGGCGAAGGCCACCCGGACAAAGTATGCGACACCATCTCGGATTACATCCTGGACGCCTGCCTCGAGCAGGACAAAAACAGCCGGGTCGCGTGCGAGACCTACGCCAAGAGCAACCTTGTGGTGGTCGGCGGCGAGATCACAACAAAGGCTCACGTTCCCTATAACGACCTCGTTCGCGCAGCGATCCGGGACATCGGTTACGTGAACGATGACGATGTCTTTCACGCGGATCGCGTGTTCATCATGAATGCCGTCACGTCGCAGAGCCCCGACATCGCGCAAGGAGTGGATGCGAAATCGGCCAAGGGCAAAAAGACCGCCGAGCAGGGTGCGGGAGACCAGGGTCTGATGTTTGGTTATGCCTGCGATGAAACCCCGGAACTAATGCCGGCACCGATCATGTTCGCCCATCGTCTCGGTCGCGAACTGACCAGCGTTCGCAAGGCAGGCAAAGTCAAGTGGCTCCGCCCCGATGCGAAAAGCCAGGTTTCTGTCATCTACGAGGACGGTCAGCCCGTCGGTATTAGCAATGTCGTCATCTCGACGCAGCATGCGGCAGATGTGGAGCACGCACAGATCGAGAAGTTTCTCATTAACGAGGTGGTTAAGAAAGTTCTCCCGACCGAATTACTCACGCGCAAAACCGAGTTCCTAATGAATCCGACCGGCAAGTTCGTCATTGGCGGACCCCAGGGCGACACCGGACTCACCGGCCGCAAGATCATCGTCGACAGCTACGGCGGAATGGGCCGCCACGGCGGTGGAGCCTTCTCTGGCAAGGATCCTTCCAAGGTCGACCGCTCGGCCGCCTACATGGGTCGCTATGTGGCTAAGAATGTCGTCGCCGCCGGACTGGCCCGGAAGTGCGAAGTCCAATTCGCTTATGCGATCGGCCATCCCGACCCTGTCAGCGTGCACATCGACACGTTTAACACGGCAACCGTCGACGAGACGAAAATCGAGAAGGCCGTCCTCGAAGTGTTTAGCTTCAAGCCCGCGGACATCATCAAGCAACTTAATCTTTTGCGTCCAATCTACCGCCTCACGACGAACTATGGTCACTTCGGAAAAATCGAAGATACCAAGTCCATCACGTGGGAACGGACAGACAAAACCGCCGCACTTAAGAAAGCGGCCAAGTAAAAAAATTCCCATTCGGAAAACCCAACCAGTCAAACCAGAATATGTCATCAACGACCACGCTGACCGCACCGCCCACTAACGACTTCAAAGTCGCCGACCTCACCCTCGCAGAGTGGGGCCGCAAAGAGATCGACATCGCCGAGGACGAAATGCCCGGTCTGATCTCGATCCGCGACAAATACGCAGCCGACAAGCCTCTCCAGGGCGTCCGCATCACCGGATCGCTCCACATGACGATCCAAACTGCGGTCCTCATCGAAACGCTGGCCGACCTCGGCGCGTCCGTCCGCTGGGCGAGCTGCAACATCTTCTCGACACAGGATCACGCCGCCGCCGCGATCGCCGCATCCGGCGTTCCCGTGTTTGCATGGAAGGGTGAGTCCCTCGAGGAGTATTGGTGGTGCACCTACCAAGCCGTGACGCATCCCGACGGCAAGGGCCCCGAACTCGTCGTTGACGACGGTGGCGACGTGACCTTCCTGATCCACCGCGGTTACGAACTCGAAAACGGCAGCGAATGGGTCAATACACCCTCCTCCAACCACGAAGAGCAGGTCATTAAGGATCTCCTCAAGCAGGTTTACAGCGAGGCTCCCCTCCATTGGCACAATGTGGTGAAGGAATGGCGCGGAGTCTCCGAAGAGACCACCACGGGCGTTCATCGTCTTTACAAGCTTCAGGAACAAGGCCTCCTGCTCGTCCCCGCATTCAACGTCAACGACTCTGTCACTAAGGCGAAGTTTGACAATCTGTACGGATGCCGCCACTCGCTCGTGGACGGACTTAACCGCGCCCTCGATGTCATGATCTCGGGCAAAGTCGCGGTCGTCTGCGGATATGGCGACGTCGGCAAAGGCTGCGCCCAGTCGCTGCGTGGTCAGGGAGCCCGCGTCATCGTGACGGAAGTTGATCCGATCAATGCGCTTCAAGCTGCGATGGAAGGTTATGAAGTCACCACCATCGAGGACACCCTCGGTCGCGGCGACATTTACATCACCACCACCGGCAATGTGGACGTGATCACGATTGAGCACATGTCGTCGATGAAGGATCAGGCGGTCGTGGCAAACATTGGCCACTTCGACAATGAGATCCAGGTCGACAAGCTTAATAACTTCCCGGGAGTGGTGAAGACCAACATTAAGCCGCAGGTCGACAAGTATCGCTTCCCGGACGGTCGCGAGATGTTCCTCCTGGCGGAGGGGCGCCTCGTTAACCTTGGCTGTGCCACGGGTCATCCTTCGTTCGTGATGAGCAACAGCTTCTCGAATCAGACGCTCGCGCAGCTCGACCTCTGGAAGAACCGCGATCTCTACAAGCCCGCCGTTTACGTCCTGCCCAAGAAGCTCGACGAGGAAGTGGCGCGGCTGCACCTTGAGAAAATCGGAGTTAAGCTCACGACACTCTCGAAGGCGCAGGCGGATTACATCGGCGTGCCGGTGGAAGGTCCGTACAAGCCGGAGCACTACCGCTACTAAGCGGCAAGGGCATTAAGTTCATCAAAGCGCGGGGAACGAAAGCTCCCCGCGCTTTTTTGCGTCGAAACGGACCTGACAGCCGACCGCTGCGGCTTGCGGGGCCAAACTCAAACGTTGTCGAAGAAGTCCGCGTCGGCAAGGCTTGTCCATGGCATGGCTCGGGCGATGCCACTGGGAAGGGATGAATTCCCACCGTAGAGGATTCTGGCATGGGCGAGCGCAGCACCGGACACTTTTTGAAAGAACGCCAGCCCGCGAGTCCAGTCGGAGGCGACTGTTGAGCCTGATTTGATTTCTACCCCGGTGAGGTTCGACTCGTCTCCTGCGAGGAGATCCACCTCGTTTCCCGTATGGTCGCGCCAGAAAAACAGGCTCGGGCGGCGAGCCCGGTTGGTCATGGCCTTGAGATACTCGCAGACGACATAATTCTCAAAAATCGCCCCGCGAAGAGGATGGGTTGCGAGGTGCGCCGGTTCGCGGACTCCGAGGAGCGCACATGCCGTACCGGTATCGGTAAAGTACAATTTGGAATGTTTCGAGAGTCGCTTGCCAAAGTTCCGGTGATACGGATTCAAGAGCGTCACGACGAATCCTGCCTCAAGGACAGAAATCCATGCTTTCGCAGTATTGAGCGCGACCCCGCAATCCGCTGCCAGAGAAGTCAAATTCAAGAGCGTCCCGACCCGACTCGCGCACAACTGGACAAAGCGCTGGAAACCGGCAAGATCCCCAATCGCACGCACCGAACGCACGTCACGGTCGATGTATGTCTGAATGTAAGCATTCTGCCATGACGTCGCATCCCTTCCTTGGCCAACCACTGCTGGAAAGCCGCCACGGAACATCGTCTCATCCAATGTCCCGGTGATCCCCGTCTCTTGCAACGAGCACGGGAGCAGATGAAGGACTGCTGTCCTGCCCGCCAGCGTCTGGCTCACACCCTCCATCAGCGCGAAATGCTGGGAACCCGTCAAAACGTACCTCCCGGGATCGCCGCCGGCGTCCACCTCGCTTTGCATGTACGAGAGAAGCCCCGGCGCATGCTGGATCTCGTCCAGTATCAGGGGTCCGGAAAACGATCGCAAAAATCCGCGAGGATCCTCCTTCGCCGCCTGCCGCACATCCAACTCCTCCAGCGTCAAATAGGCATGTCCCGGAAAAACCGCGCGAACCAACGTGGTCTTCCCGGACTGACGCGGGCCCGTCAACGTCACTACCGGAAACTGCAGCGACTGCGTCTTGAGCTCAGAAGAGAGAAGCCTCGGGATCATATCTTACACAAATGCATTCAGAATGCAGTTTTGTAAACAATCGAGATGAAGGGGATACACTTTTTGAACTCGACGGCGGGCGGAAACCTGTCCGGTACGGTTCGGGGCCACAGGCCCCGGCTCCTGCTCCTACGGTTTTTGTGTCCAAGCGAGATCCCCGTCCGCCCGGGTGGTCTGGATCCACTCCCCTTTGAATGCGCGATCGGTGTTGAGCGTGCCCTGCTGCTTTTGAATCGTCGGGAGGGGCAATTTCTGCTCGTCAGAGAGTCGCTGCATTTCGTTCATGCGGACCGCATTTTCCTCCCGGACCGCTTCGCGGAGTTGTGAGCCATCGAGACCTCCCGGATCCACCCGCACGACGAGCAATCCGTCCACCGCTTCCCCGAGGTTCCCGGACATCTTGAATTTCTGGATCAGTGCACTGCGATTCTGACTCGCCAGCGTCGGCGCATCACTCACGGGGGTCGGGGAAGCCGTTGCCGCCGAGGCTCCCGGCGTCGGCTTTGGCGCAACCGGGGTAGTATTCACGGTGGAGTGTTGGTAGACATCCAAACGCATGTTGATGTCGACCTTGATCGGTTCGGTCGTTGCAAGATTGACCGAGGGCGTCGAACAACCGCCGAGGACCAGGAGTGTCCCCAACGCGATCCAGAGTCGTGAGTCGCACGAATCGTTCATGGCGGGGAGTTTGGCCTAGTTCCAGTATTTTGCGAGCCCGGCGCGTTGGGCGGGTGCAGGTCGACGACAAAATTCCGTTCGCCGTCGGGTCCTGCCAGCTTCAGGAAGAGCTGGCCCTGATTCCCCGCGTACCAGGCATTCCCGCCTGCGGACGTGTACGAGAAATCTTTCACCGTTTCGACTGCCACCCGCGTGGCGCTGGCCTTGATCGCGGGCCAGGTTCCGGGGATCGCTTTCAGAAGTTCCTCCAGTTTGCTGATCTCCATCTTGCCTCCAGACTCCATCTCGTACGTGGCCCGAACACGCTCGATCACACGGGTGCGTCCGTTGACTTCAACGAGGAAACGCAACGGTCCGGTGATTCGAAAGTTCTGCGGTGCGAGAATATCGGTGAGACGCCGACAATCCACCCCGCTCGCGGACACCCACCCGGTCCACGGGGAACCCGGCAGGAAGAAGAAGTCGAAGCCCCCTTGCAGATAACCCGAGTACGTCTTCCCCCCGAACTCGCAGTGCACCTGATTGAGATCGAAGGTCACCGCCATCCACAAATCATCGGCGTGGAACTGACGCCATCGCAACTGATCGAGGCGCAGCGTGTTCACGAGGTTATTGACCATCTTGTCGCGCGGGTACGCGAACCGCATCTCGCCGTTGAGATCGACCAGGTCGAGGTGATAATCCGGGAGGTCGATATCCTGACTGGGAACATTCAGCGTTGCCCGCAGACGCAGCGCGGCGAGATTGCCGAGGTCCACATTCTGAGCGGTCGTCTCAAAATTGAGAGGGAGACCCACCCGCTCGTCACCCGCCGCCAGAACCACAGTGCCGTAGTAGACGACGAGGTTGGAGACGCTCCATGCCTTCTCCTCGGTTTGGTTCGCAGTCGAGTTCGTTCCCTGCGTTTGGTCCATGTACCAGAAAAGATCCTCGCCCACGTAGAGGCGGGGGCGGACGACACGGATCTGGTCGATCTGCTGGCGCAGAAGACCGGCCAGCGTAAAGGAGATCGTCGTGCTGGGCAGCGCGATCACTTTGCGGGTGGGATTGCGCGGGGAAAAAACGTCGAAGTCGGTGATGACAATTTCATGCACTTCATTGCGCAATGCCTGGCCGGCGTCTGACATGCCGATGTTTTGGAGGTCCGTGTTGATCGTGAGCCGGATGTCCGGGGCGTTACCGGGCAGGTTGGCGATGCGAACCTCGACGTCGCGCAAGGCGAGTGCTCCGACGCTCCAGGGCTTCGAGGGAGGCGCCTTCTCCTCGGCCGCAACAAGATCCTGAAGCGAGTCGCCGATGATGAGGGTTCCCCCGCGAACACTAATGGCATCGACAACTCGACGGGAAAGCCCCTCGAGAGAAAAACTCAGGGAGACCAGATCCAGGTCCGCCACCGGACCTGGATGCGCTCCCGGCGAGGACGCGTTCAAACCCCAAATCGTGAGCTCGCGCAGCTGTTTGTCGGTTCCGGAAAATCGGATGTCCCGCCAGTCGAAGGCGAAGTTGAGGATGACCCCCGGGGCGGGCAGACCCAGTTCGGAAATCTGCAGCACCCCATAATCGCACTGCAGGCGGTCGACGGTCCACACGGCCGACTCGGCCGCCGACGTTTGGGTCCCGGACCGGTTGGGCGTGAATGTTTCTGTGAATCCCGGTCCGATGACGGCCTCGAGGTTCGTGAGACGGATGGCGGCAAGGCGGCGGGTGACGAGATTCCAGGGTCGGAATTCGATATCGATGGCATCCAGCGAAGCGACCCGAACCCCTGCTTTGGAATCCAAAACGGCAACCCGCTCCGCCCGCACGGTGGTCCAGTTTGTCATGGCGACCGACCCGATCTGCACGTTTGCCTGCGGAAGCGCTTGGTGCACGAAGTACAACGTGATGGCACGTGCGTAGATCACGAGGGCTGCAATCCCCGCCAGGGAGGCCATCAACCCGGTGAGGAACGACAGCCAGAACAACCGACGCGGCCAGCGTCGGCGACGCCTTAACGCCGGGCCGGATTTCATGGCGAGAAGCGGATCAGCCCATCGAGTCCTGTTCCCAGGACGAACACCACCCCGACGAAGGCGTTGCTCCAAAAGAACGCGCGATTCACCGCCTGCACATCCGGTTTGCGGGCGGACCAGTGTTCGAAAACGAGCGCACCGGCGACGAGCACCATCGCCGCGTGGTAGGGCGGGCCCAACCGCGCGCTGATTCCGAACCACAACAACAAGAGAAAGGCGAGCACATGGAGTCCGCCGGCCCAGCGCAACGCGGTGGGAACCCCCAGCCAAACGACCATCGAATAGAGCCCCTCGCGCCGATCCACCTCCGCATCCTGCGTGGCATAGATCATGTCAAATCCCGCCACCCAAAACAGGACACCCAGCGCCAGCACGATCGGAGGGACATCAAATGTCCCTCGCACCGCGAGCCATCCCCCGACCGGGGCAACGGCGAGGGCGAGGCCGAGGAAGAACTGCGCGGCGTGCGTAAAGCGTTTAGTCAGGGAGTAGAAAAACACGATCCCCAGCGCGACGGGCGCGAGGGCTAAACAGACCGGATTGAGAAAAGCAGCGGCTGCGAGGAACAGGACCGACGAGGCGGCGCATGCCAGAATTGCGGTCGGACGATCGATCAGACGATGCCGCCCGACGGTGCGCGGGTTGCGTTTGTCAATTTCCCAATCCGCGATCCGGTTGAATGTCATCGCAGCGGTCCGCGCAAAGACCATGCAGGCCAGCACCCCGAGGAACACCCTGGCGCTCGGCATCCCTTCCGCCGCAACGAACATGGAACCCAACGCAAATGGGAGGGCGAAGACCGTGTGCGAGAATCGGATGAACCGCAAAAAACTTCCGGCCGCGGCAACCGGATTGCTGCTCATCGGCGGGGCACGTTCTCAGGCTCGATAAACTCCGCAAGGGCGTCATCGACCCGCAGATCGATCAACTTCCAATCATCGCCGGTCCGATAGAAGTAAAACCGCCACCGCAGCGGGAGCACCTCGCCGTAGGAAAAATAGGTCCTCCTCACGAGGCGACCACCGACTTTTTTCTCGTCGATCTGTTCATAGCCATCGATCGGCCCGAACGTATCGATCGCCTGCAGCGTCTTTTCCTTGAGTTGAGCCACCTCCTTCGGTGTATCCCCGACTTTGGTGTTCTTCACCAGGGTATCGTAGGCGACATCGACGTTCTCATCCTTGAGTGCGAGGAAGAATACATCGACCGCGACGTCCACGGGGTCCTTCAACTTAGACTGGTATAGGGAAGGCGGCGGCGGCGTGGGGGAGGCGGCAAGGCGGATGCCGGGAACGGTGGGACTGTCGGGAGCAAGAAGTCGCGAGGGACTGGGAGTCGGAGTGGGCGTCGCGTTTGGATTCGTCGGTTCCGTCGCACCGGGTTCGAACACCAAACGCTTCTTGCCGTCCGGCTTGGAGTCGGTCGGTTGGGCGTGAAGCGGCACGGTCGCAAGCAACAACGCCACGAGAACGGGGAAGAGATGGATGGATTTCTGTTTCATAATTCAGGCCCGCGGATGGAACCGCCGGTGCATGTCGCGAAGATGACGCTGGTCGACGTGTGTGTAAATCTGAGTCGTCGAGATATCCGCATGGCCGAGCATTTCCTGAATGACGCGCAGGTCCGCTCCGCCGCTCAACAGGTGGGTCGCAAACGAGTGCCGGAGCAGGTGCGGGTACACCGCGTGCTCAAGACCCGCAATCTTCGCGTAGGCCTTGAGCACCTGCCACACCCGGGCGGAAGTGAGGGCCTTCCCGCGGACGGAGAGAAATACATGACTCGTGGTTTTCGCCGCGACGAGCCGTGGCCGCTCACCGGCAAGATACGACTCGATGGCGTCCTTCGCCTTCGAGCCGATTGGCACGAGGCGCGTTTTGTTCCCCTTCCCGGTCACGCGAATCCAACCGTCCGCCAGATTGAGGGTTTCCAGGCGAAGGCCGCAGAGTTCAGAAACACGGAGACCGCATGCATAGAGGGTTTCCACCATGGCGCGATCCCGCAGTCCGAGCGGGGTGCCCGGCGGGATGGCCGAAAGAAGTTGCTCGATTTCCTGAATGTTGAGCGTCTCCGGAAGATATCGCTCAATGCGCGGAATCGGGAGCAGTTCGGCAGGGTCGCGATCAATCGCGCGGCGCGCCGCTAGAAAACGAAAAAAAATGCGGAGCGCAACGGCCTCGACCTTTACCGATCCCGCCGCCAATCCAGACCGACGACGCTGGAGCAGATACTCGGACAACATGGCGGGGTCGACCGCTCGGGCGTCGTCCACCTTTCGCCGGCCCAGGATCCAGCCTGCAAATTCCTCGAGGGATTGTCGGATGGAGAGTTGATAATTGACCGAAAGTCCGCGTTCGATCGCGAGAAACTGAATGAAATCCTCAATTTGTCCGCCGAGCGGAGTGCCGTCTGCGCGGACCCGTTCGACGCGTTGCTTCACGCGGTCAAACCGGCACCAGTCAACCGGAGGAGCGCTTCGCGGTATTTGCCCGAGGTTCGCTCGATGACTTCGGGCGGCAAGCTCGGGGCGGGCGGCGTTTTGTCCCAATCGAGCGTCTCCAGGTAATCGCGGACGAACTGCTTGTCGAAGCTCGCCGGACTCTCTCCCACGGCATAGGTCGCCGCGTCCCAGAAGCGCGAGGAATCCGGGGTGAGACATTCGTCGATCAAAAGCAGTTCCCCATCGAGGAGACCGAACTCAAACTTGGTATCCGCCACGACAATTCCGGAACGGGCGGCGACGTCGCGTCCGTGTTCGTAGAGATCCACAGCCAGCGAGCGGGCACGCACGGCGATTTCTTCACCGAGGAGGGAACAGCATTGACTGAACGTGATGGTTTCATCGTGCCCCTCCTCCGCCTTCGTGCTTGGGGTGAAAATGGGCTTGGGCAGGCGCTCCGATTGGCGGAGGCCGTCGGGGAGTTTCTCGCCGGAGATCCGGCCGGTCGCCGCGTAGTCTTTCCACCCGCTCCCGGCAAGGTATCCGCGAACCACGAACTCCACCGGCAGCGGCGTGGCTCGGCGGACGAGCATGGATCGACCCGAGAGCTCCGCTTCAAACGGGCGGAGGAAGTCGGGGAACTGACGAAAGTCGGTCGTCAGGTAGTGATTCGGAACAAAATTGAGCTTTTCGAACCAAAACGCGGACAACTTGGTGAGCACCGCTCCTTTATCGGGGATGGCGTCGGGCAGAATGCAGTCGAACGCGGAAATACGGTCCGTTGCCACGAGCAGCAGGCAATTTCCGAGATCAAAGACCTCGCGGACCTTGCCCGCCCGGAGTTTCTGCACGCCCGGGAGATCCAGTTCTAACAAATCCATGCCGCAAGACGCTACGCGGTCGCTTTCCAATTGGCGATGCATTTGCCGACGGCGGGCGACCAAACTCATCGTGAACGCCAGATGGCAGGATCCCTGGCTCCTGACAGGGGGTGACAAACCCTTCGCGATCCGGTACGCATCCCGGGATGTCGTCCGCACCCGAATTCCCCGCGCTGTTTACCCTTCGGGCATCGCGGTTTGTCCTCCGCGATAGCGTGCTTTCCGGCGGATCCATGGTGGTGCGCGACGGCCGGATCGTGGCGATCGGTCCCGCCGACCGCATCGAAGCGGAAGGCGAGGTGTTTCATTTCCCGGGCGAGGTGTGGCCCGGGCTTGTCGATCTCCATGTACACGGCGCCGGGGGATGCGATTTCATGGACGCGCGACGGGAGTCTTTCGACACCATCCTTTCCATCCACGCAGCGGGAGGAACGACTTCCCTCCTGCCAACGACCGTAACGGCCGCGCTCCCGGATATTCAAAATTGTCTGAAGGCACTCGCTGGCTACAAGGCGGAACGAAACGGCGGCGTGCGATTGCTCGGAGCCCACATCGAGGGGCCCTGGCTCGCACCGACCCGTCCAGGAGTTCATCAAGTTTCGCTACTCCATCCCCCCACGATCGACGAACTCGACGCGATGGAGTCCGCCGGTTTTCCCCTGCGGATCGTCACCCTCGCTCCGGAACTCGCGGGAGCCTGCGCGTTCGTCCGCGAGCTGCGGGGTCGGGGCATCCTGGCGAGCGCGGGCCATTCCGACGCCTGGCTGAGCGACGCGGAGGCGGCTTTTGCCGCAGGGGTGTCCCGGACCACCCACACTTTCAACTGCATGTCCTCCGCGAGAAAACGGGGTCCGTTGCGTGAACCAGGTCTGGTGGAATGGGCGCTGACGGAGCCTGGAGTGGTTTGCGAGGTAATTGCGGACGGCGCGCACGTCGCTCCGGCGCTCCTAAAGATGCTGGTGCGATGCAAGGGGGCGGCGGGCATTTCCATCATCAGCGATGCCACCGCAGCGTGCGGGTATCCGGAGGGTCAGGTCTTCCTGCTCGGCGGACAGGAATGCGTCGTCGAGAACGGGCTTTGCCTGACGGCGGACCGCCAGACGCTCGCGGGCAGTCCCGTGACGATGTTTGAATCCGTCCACAACATGGAGCAACTCGCCGACGTGCCCCGGGTAGAGGCAGTTCGGATGGCGTCCTACAACGCCGCGGAGGCGCTGGATCTGACCGCAGAGGTGGGATCGCTGACCGCAGGGACGAACGCGGATTTTCTCCTGCTTGACGAACAGGACCAACTTCTGGCGACCTATGTCTCCGGCACCCGCATTCACCCAAAATTCGCCATATGAGCCTCGCAATCCAAAAAGAAGGTCAGACCCTGGACATCCTTGAAGACACCGAGCGCGGTGTGCGGTTGGAGGTCAATCGAATCGGAGCGGAAATGATTAGCCTGTGCCGCCGCGACGCGGTGGGCGAGTGGCGGGGATTTCTCCATCGGGACGGCGATTGTTCGAAACCGGTCTCGGGCTGGGCGAACCACGCGACCGTGATGGGCTATTACATTCACCGTCTTTGGGAGGGAGCGACCGTGTATCGGGGCGTGCCGATGCGCGGGGGCAATCACGGGTTTCTGAGGCATTTTCCTTTTGACGAACCCGTACGTGCAGACGGATCGAGCCTGACGTACAGCGTCCCGGCCGACCGTGCACCTGAGGAGGGGTATCCCCTGCGCGTCGGTTTCGACCTCACCTACCGTCTCGTGGAGGATGGCGTGCGGGTGGAGTTCCGATTCCACAACGAGGAACCGGAGCTGTCCGCCCACGTGAGCTTCGGTTTGCACCCTGGATTTGCGGTAACGAATGTCGCGACCGCGCGAGTGTTGTTTCCTGCGGGTGTTTATCGGCGGCTGTGGGCACCCGGGAACTTCCTGGATGGCCGAATCGAAGGTCTCGGATTCCTCGGGGGGGAGATGCCCTACGCGAAGGAAGCGCTGGAGGGTTCGTACCTTTTGGACTTGGCGGAAGTGCAGGAGCGGACCTTTGTTCTCGAAGATCCGGAATCCCGGCGTCGGCTCGCGTTTGATTTTTCGGAAGTTCCGTATCTGACCATTTGGAGTGACAGTTCGGACTTCCTTTGCATTGAGCCGTGCTGGGGCATGCCGGATTCCAACCCACCGGTTCCCTTTGAGGATAAGGTGGGAATCCATGAAATTCCTCCGGGCGGCGGGATTGAAGCGGGTTTCTCCGTGCATTTGGGATTCCTCGCGTAGGATACTCACCGGGTGAACCTGATCTTTTTCCTCTTTAGGATCGTGCTTTTTGTGGGATTCACGTTGAGCTTCGTGGTGCTCTTTGAACACGGGCCGGCGAAGTTTGCCGACTCCTTCGTTCCCGAGGTTCGCCAATTGGCGTCTGAGGTGGGAGTGGTGATTCCGTAGGGTAGTTCGCCCGGCAGAATGCACTCTGAATCCCGCAGTTCAAATCTGGGGAACAGCGGATTTCACCATGAAGAGCATGAAGAGCATGAAGGAAATGGCTCAAAGAGGGCTGCAGAGATGCATTCAGGCGGGCGCCCGTTCGGTGAACGAGAGCAACTCAGGTTAGAATATGTCACTCACTGATCTTCATGCTCTTCATGCTCTTCATGGTAGAAGCTATCCTTGGGGGGATTCGTGTTGAACCTCGTCCCGTTCGGGCGATATGGTAAGTGCATCAATTATGGCCGTACGCACGGAAAAACAGCTTCCTGACAATCTTCGCTCCATGTGGCTCAAGGCCTGGAGCGCCTACGAACTTCGCAATTACGGTTACGCCGTGCAGTTGGTGCAGGGGGTCCTCCGCGAGGTGCCGGATTTTCTCCCGGGTCGGCAACTGGCGCGCAAAGCGGCGGCGGCGAAAACGGCGGGGAAGAAGGCGATCCTTGGCGGGCTCTCCGGGACGTCGTTCTCCACCATGAAGGTCTCCGCCCTTCTGAAAAAGGACCCGAAAGCCGCGCTCGATGCCGTCGAGAAAATTCTGGAGAACGATCCGTTTAACGCACAGGCAAACCAGATGTTGCGGGACGCGGCGTTAGCCTTTGACATGCCGGAGACCGCAGCGTTCGCCTTGGAGACCATTATTGAGGGAGCGCCCAAGGACACGAAGGTCATGCACGAGTTGGCCACGCATTACATGAGCCACGATCAGCCGGAGAAAGGCGGGGAGGTATTTGCCCGGATCCTCGCGGTCACGCCGAACGATCTGGTGGCCATCAAGGGATCGAAGGACGCTGCCGCCCGCGCGTCGATGCGCAAGGGCGGCTGGGAAACCGCGGAAACCTACCGTGACCTGATCAAGGACAAAGAAACGGCGATCCAACTCGAGCAACAGAATCGTGTCGTGAAGGACCTCGGCACCATCGACAACCTGCTCGCCGATCTCCTCGGCAAGGCCGAAGGAAACGTGGACGCGTCACGCCGGATCGGCGAACTTTACGAGCAGAAAGACGACCTCGACAGTGCCATCCAGTGGTACGAGTACGCGGCGCAGTTGCTGAACAACTCGGACGCCAACCTCGTTCGGAAAGTGTCCGAAATCCGCCTGAAGCAAATCGATCTTTGCATCCAGTCCCGCGAGGAATACATCGCGGCGACTGGCGCGGATTCCGAGGAAAGCGTTGCTTATGCACAGGAATTGGTGGAACTCCGCCAGCAGCGCGCCGAGATGGAAGTCGACGGCGCCCGCCTGCGCGTGGAGCGCAATCCGACCGACCTCGTCGCACGCTTCGAACTGGGCGAAATTCTTCTCGCCGCCGGGAACCCCGAGGCGGCGATCCCGGAACTCCAGCAGGCAAAAAAAAATCCAAGCGTTCGTCTCCGAGCGATGAATCTCCTGGCACGTTGCTTCGTGGCCAAGGGCATGCTCGACTTGGCAGCAAAGACATTCGCCGAGGCCGCCAGCGAGATCATCACGATGGATTCCACCAAAAAGGACATCGTCTACAACCTGGCCCTCGTCCACGAGCGCATGGGCCAAAAGGAAAAATACCTCGAGGCGATGAAAGAGATTTACGAGGTCGATTACGGTTACCTCGACGTCGCTTCCCGCGTAGAGTCGTCGTACTGAAGTTCGATCCATCTCCCGACGCCGCGCTCGCGCGACCGACCCCGCGAACCACCTCGTTTTAAACCCTGCCCATGGAAACTGGTTTCCTCGCCGCGGCCACAGGATTCTATCTGATTGGCTTCGCCACGACCCTTTTCGCGCTGGGCGGTGGGAAGTTCCAACCCGGGCGCTTCAACGTGCTGACGATGGCGTTGGGGTTTGCGTGCCAGACGGGCTTCCTCTGGATCCGCGGGCAACAAAACCACAGCTGTCCCATCAATTCCCTGTTTGAAGTGTTGATCTTTCTGACGTGGTCGATGGTCGGGCTTTATCTGGTGTTCGGCCCGGCCTTCCGACTTTCACTGCTCGGAGCCTTCACGGCGATCTTCGTGTTCGTCCTCCAGGTCGTCGCGATTGTGGCGCCGCTGCAACGCGGGCCACATCCACGATCGGTGCTCAATCCCTGGCTCGAACTCCACGCCGCGCTCTCGATCGTCGCGTACGGGGCGTTCGGCATGGCCGCCGTCGCGGGCGTGATGTATCTCGTTCAGGAATTCCAGCTCAAATCGCGGCATCCCGCCGCAATTTTTTACCATTTGCCGCCAATCAGCACCCTCCATCATGCCAACGAAAGATTGGTCGGTTTGGGAGTGGTCGTCCTCACGATCGGGCTGCTGGCGGGATTGATGGTCGGTTCGCCCACCAATTTCTGGAAATGGGCCGTTTCGCTTGTCGTTCTCGTCTTGTACGGAGGCATCCTGACGCTCCAGGCCATTCGCCGGATCACCCCAAAGCGCGTCGCAGCGGCCTCCGTGGGCGTATTCTCCTTTGCATTGATCACCCTGCCTGCCATCCAGTGGCTTTCGGTCCAACATGGGTCGACACGATGAATATTGTCTGCGCCGGCATCAGCCACCACGTTGCGGACGTCGCACTGCGGGAAAAATTCGCCGTCTCCAACGGGGCGCTCCCCGAATTCCTGCGCGAACTCCGACGCATCGACGGTTTAAATGAAGCAGTGGTCGTTTCCACGTGCAACCGCGTCGAGTACTATGCGGCAAGCATCTGCCCCGTGCGAACATTCGACGGCCTGCGGGACGTCGTTCGCGCCCATACGGGCATCGCCGACGCGCCGATGTACCAGCACGATTGCCCAAGCAGCATCCGACACCTGTTTCGGGTCGCTTGCGGTCTCGACTCCATGGTCGTCGGAGAAACAGAAATCCTGGGTCAGGTCAAAACGGCTTACTCCGCAGCGCAGGAGCATGGGGCGACATCGCGCAACCTCAACCGGCTTTTCCAACAGACCTTCCGCGTGGCAAAACGGGTTCGTTCGGAAACCCAAATCACGCGGGGTCCGGTATCGGTGGGAGCGGTCGCCGTGGAACTGGCGGGGAAGATTTTTGGGGATTTGGGCGACCGGAAGGTCATGATTCTTGGGGCCGGCGAGACGAGCGAGCGCACGGCGCGCAGTCTCCAATCCCGGGGGGTTCGCAGCATGATCGTTTCCAACCGCACCTTCGACCGCGCGGCAGCGCTCGCGAAGGAGATTGGCGGCATGGCGATCCACTTCGACCATTGGGAGAATGCCTTTTCAGATGTGGACATCCTCATCAGTTCCACCGCGGCCCCGCATCCGATTCTGACGCCCCAGCGTCTCGAACCCCTGATGGCGCTCCGTGGTCCGCGTCCGCTTTTCATCATCGATCTCGCGGTCCCACGCGACGCGGATCCCGCGATCGAGCGCATGGACGGCGTGTATTTGTACGACATGGATTCTCTTCAACGGATTGCCGGCGACTCTCTGGCGCTGCGCCAGAAAGAGGTGGTTCGTTGTGAGGCGATGATCAACGAGCATGTCCACGAATTCGTGGCTTGGCTGCGCCGGGGGCATCGGGGTCCGGCTGGGGCGGAGGCCGCATGGGCCGGTTGATTCTTGGAACGCGCGGGAGCGACCTCGCCCTGCGCCAAACGCAGATCTTGCAGGAATCTCTCGCTGCCGCCGGAGTGCAGGCGGAGATTGAAATCCGTATCGTGACGACATCCGGCGACCGTCGCTCGGCGGCGGAAGAACCGACCTCGCTCGATCCCGGGGTCGGCCTTTTCACCCGGGAACTCGAGGAAGCGCTGCGCCGCGGGGAAATCGATGCCGCAGTTCACAGCCTGAAGGATCTTCCCGTGGACCTCGCGCCAGATTTCCTCCTGGGTGCGGTGATGGAGCGGGCGCAAACGGCGGACGTGCTCATTTCCCGCACTCCCGGCGGAGTTCAGACCCTGCCCCCCGGTGCCCGAGTCGGGACAGGCAGCCCGCGTCGTGCCACGCAACTGACGGCGATCCGCCCGGACCTTCAGATCTCCGACTTTCGAGGAAACGTCCCCACGCGGCTTCGCAAGCTGGCGACCCAGCCGGAATTTGACGCGATCGTCCTCGCGCAGGCCGGTTTGGAGCGCCTCGGACTGTTTCCTCCGACTGGAATGCTAGAGCTGGAAGGAGTGACCCTTGCGATGGATCCCATCCCGGAGATGCTCCCGGCCCCGGGCCAGGGTGCGGTGGCGATCGAGATTCGCGCCGCGGATGCTGCGGCCCTTGCGACCCTGTCTCATGTTCACCATGCGGAAACAGCGGACTGCACAGAGGCCGAGCGCAACCTCCTGCGACTCATCGGCGGCGGCTGCCAACTTCCCCTTGGAGCCCTCGCCCGCCGGGAACACGGAGCCATCCGACTGCGCGCGATCCTGTTTGAACCCGGACGAACCCGTCCCCGCCGCGCGGACGTTTCTCATTCAACCCCGGCCGCTGCCGCTGCCGCTGCCTTCGACGCTTTCCATGCCTGCTAAAACCTCATCGACCGGAATCTGTTACCTGATCGGCGCCGGCCCGGGCGATCCGGGTTTGTTCACCATCCGGGGTCGTGATTGCCTCGAGGCCGCTGACTGCATCGTTTACGATTACCTCTGCAACCCGGAGTTGCTTCAGTTTGCGAAACCCGGCGCGGAGATCATTTACGCGGGGAAAAAAGCGGGGCAGCACACGATGCCGCAGGACGCCATTAACGCGCTGCTCGTCGAAAAGACGTCCGCGGGCAAGGTGGTCGCCCGGATGAAGGGAGGGGATCCCTTCGTGTTCGGTCGCGGAGGCGAAGAAGCGGAGGCGTTGGCGGACGCCCATTTGCCTTACGAGATTGTCCCCGGCATTTCGTCGGCGATTGCGGGTCCGGCGTACGCGGGGATTCCCGTCACCCATCGCGCGCACACGTCCGTTTTATCCTTCTTCACGGGCCATGAGGATCCGGCGAAAGCGGAGACATCCGTCCCCTACGAGCAGTTGGCGAAGATCGGCGGGACGCGTGTCCTCCTCATGGGCGTGGAGCGACTCCAACAAATCACCGCGGAACTCCTCGCGCACGGGGCCTCGCCGGAACTGCCCGTCGCGTTAATTCACCGGGCCACCACCCCCCGCCAGAAGACGCTGATCGGCACGCTTTCCGACATCGCCGCGCGCGCCCGGGATGCGGAGTTCGAAGCGCCGGCGGTGGCCGTGTTCGGAGAGGTGGTCCACGCCCGCCGCCGCCTGAACTGGTTCGAATCGCGCCCCCTGTTCGGAAAACGGATCGCGGTCACGCGAACCCGGAAGCAGGCGGGTCAGTTGATCCGATCGCTCCGTGATCTTGGAGCCGATGCATTTGAGTTGCCGACCATTCGGATCGAGCCTCCGGAGGACCTGCGGGAGTTTGGCGAATTGGTTCAGGATGCGCACATTTACGACTGGATCGTTTTCACCAGTCCGAACGGCGTGGACGCGTTCTTCGACATGTTTTTCAAGCTCTACGATGATCTTCGCTCCATTGGAGGGGTTCGCATTGCGGCGATCGGTCCGGCAACGGCGGAGCGCGTGCGTGCGCGGCATTTGGCGGTCGATCTCCAGCCGGAGAAGTTCGTTGCAGAGGCGGTCGTCGAAGCCTTTCGAAAGCAGGAGAGCGTGGAAAATCTCCGTTTCCTCCTGCCACGGGCCGCGCAGACGCGGGAGGTCCTGGGTCGCGAACTGACCGCGCAGGGTGCGATCGTGGACGAAGTGGCGGCCTATCGAACCGTCCCGGAAACGGGCGATCCTACCGGCGGCATCGCGCGCTTCCGCGAGCAGGGGGCGGATTTGATCACGTTCACCAGTTCGTCCACCGTGGAAAACTTCCTCGATCTCCAACTGCCGATTCCCGCTGGTCTCCTCACCGCAAGCATCGGACCTGTGACGTCGGAAACGCTCCGCGCCCGAGGGTGGAAAGTGGACATCGAATCGCCGCGCCACGACATCCCCGGGCTGGTGGCCGCCATCCGCAAAGCCATTGCAGGGAACGTGCGCTGAGCGAACTCCGATTCCCCACTGGAATTCCGCGCTTTTTCATTTTCTCCCCCTCCCTTCCCGCTTAGTTTTCAAGCCTGTGAGCAGTGAAGCCCCCGCATCGAAGATCGAAGTCGTAAGCGAGGTCGAAGTGCAGACGCTCGAGCACGTCGACCAATACCTGATGGTTGGCAAGGAATCCGGGGCGTCCGACATTCACCTGAGCGTCTTCAGTCAGCCCACGTGGCGGAGGTTCGGCGTGATCGAGCCCATCTGGAACCGCGCCCCTCGCCTCACCGCCACAGATACGGCGCGCCTCGCGATGGGGTTTCTTGACGAACCACAGAAGCTGCAGCTCGAAGAGCGGGGAGATGTCGATTTCTGTTACGCAAATGCGTTCGGCCGGTTTCGAACGAGCGTCGTCCGCCAGCGGCTCGGCTACGAACTGGTGTTCCGCATCATCAGCGACCACGTCCGCACGATGGACGAACTCCATCTGCCCCCGCAACTCAAGCTGCTCACCCAATATCACAACGGACTGGTGCTTGTGACGGGATCCGTCGGCAGCGGGAAATCCACGACGCTCGCCGCCCTCGTCGACGAAATCAACGGAGCCCGGCACGATCACATCATCACACTCGAGGATCCCATCGAGTACGTCCTGCCCTCGAAGAGCTGCCACGTGACCCAGCGCGAGGTGCACACCCATACCAAGTCCTTCGCCAATGCCCTGCGCGGAGCCCTTCGAGAAGATCCCGACGTGATCATGGTGGGAGAAATGCGAGATCTCGAAACCATCTCGCTCGCCATTACCGCTTCGGAAACCGGTCACTTGGTGCTCGGCACGCTCCATACAAGCAACGCGTCGCGTACACTCGATCGACTCCTGGACGTCTTCCCGACCGATCAACGCGATCAAATCCGGATCATGGTCAGCGAATCCCTGCGCGGCATCATTTCACAACAACTGGTCCCTACTGCGGACGGACGGGGCCGGGTGCTGGCGCTCGAGATCCTGATGAACACGCCGGCGGTCGGCAACGTCATCCGTGAGGCAAAGACGTACATGCTGCCCGGTATCATTCAGACGGGGAAAAAACTGGGAATGAAGCTCATGGACGATTCCCTGCAGGAACTCTTTGAGACGGGGGTCATTTCCGCTCAGGAAGCGGTGGTTCGAGCGGAGCAGACCGAGCACATGAAACGGATCACCGGGATCGCTTGACATGGCGTACATCGACCAATTTTTCGAAGTCCTCATCACCGCTGGCGGGTCCGATCTGCACGTGGGGGAAGGCCAGCCGCCAAAAATCCGCCGCCACGGCGAGATCATCGCCATCCGCAACGAAGCGCTGACGCACGAAGAGATGGCGTACATGCTCAGCGAGATTTGCGACGCGAAGCGCTGGCAGCGTTTTGAAGAAATGGGCGACCTGGATTTCGCCTACGAAATGAACGCGGATACCCGGTTCCGTTGCAACTATCTCAAACAAAGCAACGGCTACGGCGCGGTATTCCGGATCATTCCAACAAAGATTCTCACGCTCGAGCAGTTGAATGTGCCGCCCATCATCAAGGAATTCGGCCACATGCGCGGCGGCATCGTCCTCGTCACCGGCCCGACCGGTTCGGGAAAAAGCACGACGCTCGCGGCGTTGATCGACTACATCAACGTGAACTTCTCGCGTCACATCGTGACGATCGAGGAGCCGATCGAATTCGTTCACCAAAACAAACGCAGCATCATCACCCAGCGCGAGGTTCCGGAGCACGCGGTGTCTTTCCCTGCAGGCCTCAAAGCCGCCCTGCGCGAGGACGCGGACATCGTGCTCGTCGGCGAAATGCGCGACCTCGAAACCATCTCGCTCGCCCTCACCGCGGCGGAAACGGGGCTGTTGGTCTTCGGAACACTCCACACGAACAATTCCCGCAAAACGGTCGACCGTATGATCGACGTGTTCCCCGCCGATCAGCAGGCCCAGGTTCGCACGATGCTCTCCGCCTCGCTCCGTGGGGTCGTGGCACAACTGCTGATGAAAAAAGCCGACGGTGCCGGGCGCGTCGCGGTCAACGAAATCCTCATCACCAACAGTGCGGTGTCCGCGATTATCCGCGAGGGAGCCACGCAGAAACTTCAGGACGTGATCGTCGGAGGAAAAGGCATCGGCATGCAATTCATGGACGACGCCATTTGGGAGAAGTTGGTCCAGGGACTCGTGACGCCCCATGAGGCCTACATGAAGGCGATCGACAAAAACCGCTTCCGCGCGTTTCTGCCGGAGGAGGAAGCCGATCTCGGAAACTCCGCCGGCTCCGTTTCCGATGATCCCCCCCCACGAAAAGATTCGCCGAAGCCTCCGAAAAAGTAGCGGCTCGCTTTTTCCCAGCCTCGCTGACGGGACTCGCGAGGGGACGCAGACTTTTCATGCCTTGACGTTTTCTTGCCAGAAGACGTCTCACGGATAGTCTCCACCGTAACAGGCTGAAATGGAACCGAAGCCACATGTCCGACGGATCCTCGACCTCTCGGGAGTCGTTGTGGGACTCGCAGCGACTGCGATTGTCTTCGGAGTCGGGTTCAGCGTTCTGTTAATCGGCTACTTCGAAAGCCGTTCCAGCGAGGCCCTGCTGCTCGAGGGCCGACTCCGCGACCTCGCGCGCACCGTTGCCCACGAGGCCGGTGGCGAAATCCACGCTCGCGCGTCGGAAATGAAGGGCCTTGCCATCGAGCAGGCCACAGAAAATCTCGCCGCGATCCGCGAGGCCATCCCCGGTCTGGAATCCGTATACACCGTCGTTCCAGGCCCGGGAGGGCTCAGAAAGTTCCTCGAAAGCAAACGAAGCTCCGACAACCCAGCGGTCACCAGCGACGCCCCGGAACCGCAGATGCCCGTGGACATGATCAGCCGCGTATTTCGCGACGGAAACGCGCTCACCTCGATCCAAGAGGATCCCGGAGGCAAGGCCAAATGGTACACCGGATTCGCCCCGGTGCGAAACCCGGAAGGCAAAATCGTCGGCGTGGCCACGATCAACCTCTCGGCGAATGAGTTCGAGGCCATCTTGGCCAACACAGATAAAGCGCTCATCCTCGGGAGTTCGATCCTTCTCCTGGTCTCCATCGGGGTGGGATTATTCGTCGGGCTTACCCACCGCCGCCTGCAACGCGCCGTGCGCTCGGAAACCGACATTGCGAAAGAAAAGGCGCGCCTCGCCGTGGTCGCCCGGGAGACAAACACCGGCATCGCACTCTGCGACAAACAAAACCGCGTGGAGTGGGTCAATGAGGCATTCCTTGGCAAGTTTCAATACGCCTTGGCCGATTGCATCGGCCTTCCGCTCGAGACAATCCTCCAAGTCCCGGAATCGGAAACCCGGGAACTTCGCCGTGTCGCTGCTCGCATCGCGGCGCGGGAGAACGTTTCGGGCATCCTGCAACACCGCTGCCCGGACGGAACATCCTTTTGGAAGGAAATCAACCTGCAGACGCTAAGCTCCGAGGACGGAACCCATTCGGGATACATCCTACTGACAACCGACGCCACGGAACGAATCGTTGAACGCGATTCGTTGGCGAAACGGGAGCAAGCCCTGCGCGAGGCCCAGCGCGTCGCCGGCGTGGGAAGCTGGTCGTGGGACGTCGCCGAGGACCGCGTGGAGTGGTCCGAGCAATTGTACGAAATTTTCCATCTCGACCCCACCAAGCCTCCCCCAACCTTCGCGGAGCACGGCACCCTGTACTCGCCCGAAAGCATGGCCCGACTCACCAAAGCCGTCACGTTCTGCCTTGAGTCCGGCACGCCTTACAAGATCTCGCTCGTCAGCCCCCGACCCAACGGCACCGAGATCCGGATTATGGCGATCGGGCAGGCGGAATTCGACGCGAATGGCAAGGTGGTGCGTCTCTTCGGGATCGCGCAGGATGTCACGGCTCAGGTCGAAGCAGAGGCGACGGTCCGACAGAGCGAACGGATGTTTCGACTGATCTCGGAGAACTCGCGCGACCTCATCGGGCTTCTGGATGCCACCGGCGTGGTCGAGTACGTCTCACCCTCCGTCCGCGCCATCCTCGGTTACACCCCAAAGGAGGTCACGGGCCGTTCACTCTACGATTTTATCCCCGTAGAAGAGCACCGTAAGCTGCGGCGACTCCTCGCGGACGCCGTCTCCGTGGGACAGGATCCGTTCGAATACCGGATGACCCGCAAAGATGGGACCACCGTTTGGGTGCAGACCTCCGTCTCGGTTTACCCGGAAACGTCGGCCTCCGCCCTGCAACTGCAGATGATCTCGCGCGACATCAGCGACAACCGCCGCGCCCGCGAAACGATGGAGCGCAATGAGGAACTGCTCAGTCGGACAAGCCGCATGGCACAGGTGGGCGGGTGGGATATTGACCTCTCAACGATGCGCCCCATTTGGTCTTCGGAAACCCGCCGCATCCATGAAGTCACTGCAGAGTTCGTTCCCAACATCCACCGCGCTCTGCTGTTCTACCCTCCGAACGCCCGCAAGATTCTGGAGGAGGCGATCGACCGCGCCCGCAATGAGGGCAAGGCTTGGGATCTCGAGCTCCCATTCGTCACCGCCAAATCGAACGAACTCTGGGTTCGCACGATGGGCTTTCCGGAGATCGAAAACGGGGTCTGCATTCGCCTGAGCGGCACCATTCAGGATGTGACCGCCCGGCGTCGGGCGGAAGAGGTCGCAAGGGACGCGGAACAACAACTCCGAGCCGCGTTCGATGCAGTCACCGATTTGGTCTTCATCCACGGAATCAATCCGGACGGAACCCCATCGCATTTCGTCTACGTGAATTCCGCTGTCCCCCAACTGCTGGGCGTGCCGGAAGATGTTCTCCTGACCAAACGACCCGCGGATCTCGGACTGATCGAACCGAATATCATGCGCAAGGTCGCCATAGAGCTGCGCACGGAGGGGTCGGCGATCTTTGAAACGCATTTCCGATCCAGTTCCGGCGTCGACGTCCCGGTGGAGGTCTGCTCCCGCTCTTTTCAACTCCGTGGGCAACAGCACGTGGTCTCCGTGGCCCGGGACCTCTCCCAGCGAAAACATCTGGAGGATGAACTGATCGCCGCCAAGGAAAACGCAGAGGTGGCAGATCGCGCGAAAAGCGACTTTCTCGCGATGATGAGCCACGAAATCCGCACGCCGATGAACGGGGTGATCGGCTACGCGAGCCTCCTCGAGGGAACCCGGTTGTCGGAGGACCAAAAGGAATGCATCGCCAACATCCGGTCCAGCGGGGAATACCTCGTCGCACTCATCAACGACATTCTCGACCTTTCGAAGATTGAGGCGGGCAAGCTGGAGATCGAAGAAAAGAGGATCGTCCCGGCGGAAATGCTGCGGCAAGCCGCCTCCATGTTCCGCGGAGCCTGCGAAGCAAAGGGAGTGGCGTTCATCCTGCAAATCGACGCCTCGTGCGAATCGACTGTCAACGCCGACCCCACCCGCATCCGACAGATCGTTGGCAACTTGCTTTCCAACGCCGTGAAGTTCACGTCTGCAGGAAGCGTCACCCTCCGCGCCTCGCTATCCCCTCGGGAAGGATCGAAGTTCCTGCTGCGAATCGACGTCATCGACACCGGAATCGGGATCGACAGAGACACTGCGGAACGCCTGTTCCAACCTTTCTCTCAAGCAGATTCCTCCACCACCCGGCGCTTCGGCGGAAGCGGACTCGGACTCGCCATCAGCCGACGCCTCTGCGAACGAATGGCGGGCCGGATCGGTTTCGAACCCCATGGGGAACAGGGCTCGCAGTTTTGGGTCGAACTCACGCTCCGACAAAGCGCGCCCGACGCCGTTCACCCCCCAGGAGAAACTCCGCCGCCCACGCCGACGCTCGTGGAGGGAACCCCGGACAATGAGTTTCGCGTCCTGGTGGCCGAGGACCATCCGACGAACCAGCGTCTCATCCAGATGATGCTTGCAAAGATTGGTTACGGGCGCGTCACGGTCGTCGAGAACGGAGTGGAGGCGGTTGACGCCGTGGCGCGCGAACCCTGGGATTTGATCCTCCTGGATCTGCAAATGCCCGAAATGGATGGTATGGAGGCGGCCCGTACCATCCGGGAACGGGAAGCGGAGCAATCGGGGTCGACCATTCGCGTTCCCATTGTGGCACTCACGGCGGATGCTATGGAGACCACGCGTCAGCATTGTTTTGCCGCCGGAATGGATGGCTACCTCTCGAAGCCCATTACGACTGCGAGGCTCCGCGAAGCCCTGCTGCCCTTTTTTCAGCGGAAATCTTCCGGTGACGGAATCGCGTCCAGTCGGACGAGCGCGGACATCTGATCGTCCTCGCCGCGAGCGAGCTGCATGGCGAAATCGAAGCGGTCGATCGCCACCGCACAATCGACATCCGGCGGGCAAAACTCCGCGCGACGTGGATCCCGAAACACCTTTGCGGCGGCGGAGTTTCTCACCCGATCCAGGTACGGAGCGGACGAGACCTCCCCGCCCAAAAGCGCAGCCTCGAGGTAGTCGGCCAAAGCGGCGTCCTCATCGGACCCCACCCCGTGAATACTGCCCGAGATCACGCACGTCACGGAGTCGACCCCGGCAGCGCGAATAGCGCGGACGGTTGCGGAGACGACGCTGAAACTTCCGGCAAAAACGGGATCACCTCCGGCGGCGAGCACTAATCCGCGAGTTCCGGCAGTCGTTCGTTGCACCACCGTTCGACCTGCCAAGTCCACCCCGTCGAGCGCGGAGGGGGAGTTGCCGTAGTCGAAGCCGGGCACTGGCAGCCAGTTTTCCTCGCCCATGAGCACCACTCCGGGGTCCCTTTCGCGAATAGCGAAGGCTTCCGGAACCGACAAAACCGGCACGATGCGTTTCGCCCCGGCGTGGAACGCCACGGCCGCGGTGGTAAATGCGCGCAGGACGTCGATCACCACCACGCAACCACGCACCGCTTCTGCGGCGTCAAGGGACACTTTTTGGACGAGGATCGGCATCGGATTGGACGACAGCTTGGCAACTCACTCCCCTGAGCGCAGCTTTAGTCCGCTATCATTCTCAGCGTCTCTGCCGCTTCGCGCGAGCCTACTTTTAACCTAAATCCCGCAGTTCAAACCCAAGAAATGGTCAGATTCACCATGAAGTTCACGAAGGACATGAAGGGACAGAGGAATAGACGGCTCAGAAAATTGGCCCGCAACTTCACCCAAAAGGGGAAGACCCATGGAGCCCGGGAACATGCCTCATTCATTCCTCTTCATGATCTTCAAGTGCTTCATGGTAATTCAAGCTGCGGTTTATAGGATTAACTACCCGCCCGCTGGACTCCGAGCGACCGGATCGCTCCGGCGTCGACCCCGGAGCCATGCCCCGATCAACATCAGCGGAATACCACCGCAAACAATAAGCCAAGCAGCGGACGCTTCGGGCACTGCCACCAGATTGTCGAAGCTCATCCGAAAATTGTTTGCTGCGACGCCATCTCCATAGATCGTCCAATATGCTGTATCGGCGGGGTCACCGCCTCCGCCAAGAACAAACGTCGCAGAAACTGCGGAAAAGGTACTCGTAAATGCGGACGCCAGAAATTGGGCGGATCCGACTTGGTTGAAATTTGAATCACGAAGCACAATGGAGACGGCGCTCGAGGCGTTGCCGGAATCCAATCTCGCGATCATGGAAAGGCTGGTCACGCTGCTCACGATCACCGGATTACTGCCTCCGGCGCTACCGGCAACATCGGCATCGAAACTGCCATTGGCCTTGGGATCACCACCGGACACCGGGAGGATGGAAATGAATCCCGCTCCTTGTGAAAACTGGGCAACGGCGGGATCGCCGAATGACCACGTTAAGTTGAATGGGGTAAACGCCTGGGTGCCGATATCACTGAAGTCGCTAATAAGAATCTGAGCATTTGCAACGAACGGCAGCAGGAAAAGCAGTCTGGCAAGAGTTCGGGCGAGAGTCTTCATGGTCGTATAACGGGGTGCCTTTTCCTCGGCGATTAGAGAGTGTACGGGAGAACACGTTCGAGCACGGTCACCCCTGCGGTTCCGCCGCTCCGCTCAAGAATGACGGGCCTTCCGGATGGAATCGTGACGTTGCTTTGGCTGACGGGAACCGATCCCTTCCGCCACTGGGCTGCAGATTGGTTAAAGTGATAGGAATCGAATCCGATTCCGCCGAAAAATGTCACCTTGTCGGCCGTCGCCACGTTTCCCGCAGTCCGCCAATTGGGCAGTGCGTGGTATGCCGCTCCAGCGAGGGTTTGATTCACTGGATAAACGCCGCCCACGAATGTGACGCCCACGTTGTTTACGACAACTTTCAGATTCACCGAAGGGACGGTGCCAATGAGCCCGTAAGTAAGCGCCGTGCTTCCCCGCCGGTAAAAAATCACCCCGGAGTCCGGTCGGATGGCGACGTTGTTTTGAGAGCTGGGAACCGACCCTGTCCGCCATTGGAGAGCGGTGGAATGGAAGTAATACTCTCTCCAGCCTACCCCGTCGTGGAGCATCACCACATCCGCACTGGCCGAACTCGTTCCCGCGAGGGTCGTGGTGGAGAACAACGTGGAAAGTGTGAATCCGAGAAACATCTCAAACGTGTCTCCAGAGGACCCGGTCCGAATGCCGAGAGCGGTCAAGTCCGTCCCCTGGTTCAGCACCGTGACGGTCGAGTCGGTATTCGGAACAGACGGGCTGATCTGCAGCGTTCGTCCCGATGCCGCACCGCTTGTGATTCTCAAATAGTAAGGGCTTCCTAATCTCGAGAGAGCGTTGGGCGACCAACCCGCGCCTGTGCAGGTGATCGTGGAAGCGGACACGGACGAGATTCTTCCCGTAGCCTGTCCGACGAAAGTCGCTGGAAGGGCATCACGGAGAGGAACGGAGAAAGTGTTTACGGAGGGTACGGTCGCCGAACCAGCGGCGATGGGAACCCAAACGACTCCGACCGGCGTTGTCGACACCGTTTGAGCGATCACCGAGATCCACCCGGCTCCCAGAACGAGTGCGGCCAGAGCGGCTTGAATAGCCCGACGCACTGAGTGTGGGCACTGCGATAAGCCGGGAGAACGAGCCATTGTTTTCTAAGGTTTAAGACGCGTTCGATCTCCCCTTTTCACAGAAGCAGCTTTAGGTGGTTTACCTTCCTTACGGCTCGCGCTGAGTAGGAGTTGCTTTGTGCCCGAACTTTCAGTTCGTTGCCCTGCATTGGCGACACCGGCGGCGCAGGAGCGCCATGATGCCCAGCGAAGAGAGAAGCAGTAGAACCGGAGACGGCTCGGGAATCACAACCAGGTTCAGACTCCCATTTTCAAAGTATGCGCTCTTCCCACCCCCCAGGTCGGCGGCGTTCGTCTGGCCAAAGTTCATGATGTTGTTAAAGGTGCTCATGGTCGAACCAATTAACGTGTAGGTTCCAATGTTCACCAGAGTCCAATCGACCGCCGTTCCGTTCGCATTGACCAAGCTGGCGACGCTGAACGCGTTGTCCAGGCTCACTGTTCCACTGACGTCGAGAACAGACGTAAGCGAGAAGACGAATTGAGAACCCGCCGCCATGATGAGGTTCCCGGAGACGGTCCCGTTTCCGCCGAAACGGCTGCCCGTGGAAACACTAACCGTCGGAGAAACCACGGTGCCGTCGAGGATCAGGGTCCCAGAAGAGACCGTCGTGTTTCCGGTATAGGTGTTGTTGCCAGAGACAATCGCATACGAGCCCGAGATGCCGGAGATCGTTAGACCGCCACTACCGGAGATCACCCCTGCCAGAGTGAAGGTGCGGTCGAGATCGAGAGAGTGATCGACAGCCAGATCGCCATTGAGGGTGATGTTACCGTTGAGTGCCACATTCAATGCACCTGAACCGTTGTTTTTGATCCCGCGAAACCCGCCCGTGGCGACTGTGATGTTCTGCGAGAGGGTATAGTTCGCCCCCTGATTGAACGCCAGACCTGCTCCAAACGAATCGCCGGTGGTTCCGATCGTGATCGTCGTTCCATTGCCCGCGGAATTTACACCGGAAAGCTGGGCAGTGCCCTTGGCGATCGTCAGATTACCAGTCCATGCCGAGTTGTCGCTTTGGAGTTGGACTCGGCCAAATGTAAAACTGTTTCCGATCGCCGTCAGATTGTTATTCGTCTCCACAATTAAGTTACCGCTGCCAGTCAACGGACGGCCGACGTTAATCAAATTGTTAAGCGTCGCATTACTGGAGATGTTCTGGATCGTCAGGTTGTTGTTAAGAGCGAAACTTCCCGCTCCAGAGAAGGTGAGATTTGCCGAGGTGGACGCAGAAGTGTTTTCGTAGATCAGCGTGCTGGCGCTCGCACCTCCCACAACGATCGGGGTCGTGCTGTAGGTCTTGCCCAAGCCATCGGTCACGATCTGGAACGCTCCACCATTCAAGTTAATGTTGGAAGCGAACGCAAGAGTGGCCGCGGAACCGAGTCTGAGAGTGCCCCCATTGACCGTAACCGCGCCGGTCATCGCGGAGGTTGTGCCAGTCAGATTGAGGATACCGGCGTTCACCAAAACCGCGCCGGTTACGGAAGACGTGCCCGAGAGATCGACTGTCCCGGAAGTCGATTTGGTGATGTTGCCCGAACCTGCGAAGTTCGCCGTAGAGCTACCGCTTTGTAGGTCATACGAGCCGCTGCTCGTTAGAGTACCGGATCCGGTGATCGCGCCGCCTGTGAGGGTCAGTCCGCCGATCGTATCGTTTAGTGCTGACAACGCAAGAGTGCCTCCGGTTGCAACTTCGACGGTAGCGTTGTTGGAGATCTGACCGCTATTCACGTAAGTTACCGTACCCGTGCCATTGACCAGCACATTGCCACCGAAGGCATTGTTACCCGCGAACTTGGCAAGCAGAACATTGCCTCCGCTCACCGTCGTGAGGCCGCTGTAGGTGTTAGGGGTGACATCGGTCAGACTTGAGATGACCATCGTCCCGTTACCGGTCTTGTTGATCCCGCCGGTCCCGTTGATCTGACGGTTGAAGGTCAGGTTGCCGCTGCCGTTGTGGCTGATATCCACGGTGCTGTTGAGGGTCAGAGACCCGGTCCCGTTTCCGAGTCCGGTTCCCGTCACAAGACCAAGTGTGATGTTCCCCGTCGCTCCGGAGGCAACCGTGATTGCTGCGTTTCCGCTGGCGGCCTGCAGGGTGAAGACGACACCCGTTGAGTTGAGAGCGTTGTACGAAATACTCATGTCCGACGTCACCCCTGAGGTGTAGGTCAGCGAACTGGCGGTTCGGGCGGCTCCTATAGCCATGTCCGGCCTCACCGCAGAACTTGTGAAGAAAAGATCCGATGTGCTGTTGAACGCAGGTGCGACGTCTCCGGCCCAGTTTGCGGCGACACCCATCGAGTTGCTAGTTCCACCTCCGTCCCACGTAGACGAAACAGCGGAGACCGGAGATGACGAGGCGATTACCAAAGCAGCGCAGGTCGCTGCAGAGAAGCGGCGGAGAGATGAAGTCTTCATGGGGCGGTTGTACGGGTTTGCGGCGGTGTTTTTTTGGCCCGCAGATCAACGGGGGAGGGTTGGGGGATCTGAAAGCCGTGGGGGTTCGGTATGATGAACTATTCGCAGCAAATCGCGGTTTCGTCAAGAAAACTGTTTGAATTTTGTCTGCACCCAATTTCAGTTGTTGGCCGTTCGGT
>Ga0247838_1001392_pt1 | contig 34603 bp, 29 predicted proteins | sample LaCruzMarch2015__5_FD_189097 | JGI IMG/M metagenome (GOLD analysis project Ga0247838, IMG submission 189097) | Freshwater microbial communities from meromictic Lake La Cruz, Castile-La Mancha, Spain - LaCruzMarch2015_15m | ecosystem: Environmental > Aquatic > Freshwater > Lake | place: Spain... | reverse complement strand
CATCATCGCGGGCAGGAGATGCAAAAACTGGTTGAAGCCACCATTCCCGCAGAAACGCCACAAAATCAACATCCGAGCGGAGACGCGCGGCAAGGGCCGAATCGGAATCCGACCGACGGGCACGCTCCGCCACGTCCTCGATTCCAGCCGTAGTGGAGATTCCGACAAAAGCCGGAAAAGTAGCCGGAAAAGAAAGGGCTGCATGAAGTCCCAAGCGCCCGCCCAAGGAGTATCCAGCAATCGCTGCAGTCCCCCACCCTCCAGCAGCCACCAATTTCTGCAAAGACTGAGCAAACTCATTCACACTGGGACAAATCCAGGCCATCTCCTCTTCGCAATGGCCCGGCAGGTCGATCAGCGCAACCTGCCATTCCGGCGCGTGGGTGAGAAAGACATCCGCAAATTCCGTCCAATCACTCCCCTCGCCCAGGAACCCGTGGAGGCAGAGCAGGAGTCGACTGCCGGTGCCAAGCGTGCGGAATTTCAGACCCATGACAAAGGAAGCGAGCGGCAGGCTTCGGCGATGCGAAGGTGGAGAGCATGATTCTCTGTGCGGTCTGTGCGGCACTCGAGGATTCGCGGGCCAGAAGGACGCTCAGCAAGAAACGACCGCAAATCCGAAAGAGAGGCCACCTGGTGGTATTCGATTCCAAACTGCTGCGCGGCCCCTCGGAATTCCCATGCGTGGGGTGTCTCGAGTAGTCGTTCCTCCACATCGATCGGTAGAAAACGGAAAATACCGCCACCGCCGTTATTGATGATCACAAGGGTGACAGGCGATCCATGCAGGAGCGGTAGGGAATTCAAATCGTGCAGGGCGGCGAGGTCACCCATCACAGCAAAAACAGGTGAGTCACATCCCAAGGCCAAACCGGCCACTGTGGCGATATTGCCATCGATCCCACTCGCGCCCCGGTTGGCAAAAACAGGGACGACATCCTGCGAAACCGCAGCCACACAGGAATCAAAATCACGGATGGGCATCGAATTTCCTAAAAACACTGGGCACGCCTTCTCCGTAGCAACTTGAGCCAAGGTGCGAAGGATAGCCGGTTCGCTGATCGCATCGCCACGACCGATCTCCGCCTCGATCACGGCGGCAACGGCGGCATCCGCCCGGCGCCAGGATTCCAACCACGATTCCCCGGCCAGCGGCAGAGCGAAGGATTTCAGCGATTCACAGAACGCAGGGATTCCTGCACGGATCAACACAGGATGCTGTTCCCAGGGATCGAGCCGCTCGGGGAACATCCGCACTTGCAGGCAATTCTCGCCGCGACAGGCGGACAGCCATTTGCCAAGGCGCTTGGAAACAAGCGCACCGCCAAAATGCAATACCCTCTCTGGCATGGGCACATCGCTGCGCTGGAGGATCCAATCCGCATGGCGAATAATCCCCGGTCGCAAACGGGCACCCGAGGTAGCATCCGCCATGACCGGCCATCCGAGTTTTTTTGCCAAATCCAAGATGTCACCCACCCGCCCCTGCTCGCCGAGGGGCAATCGACCGATCACCACAACGCCGCGCCCGGATGCGAAACTCGGGAAATCGAAGTCGGTTGGCCAATTGAAAGAGAGCGGCTTCGCAGCCCTTGAGAGATCCATTTCCTCGTGCACCGCCCCTCCCTTTTTTTCTAACAAGGGCTCGCGAATCGGAACATTCAAATGCACTGGCCCCGGCTGGGAACCGACCGCTGCAAAAACGGCTTTGGAGAGTTCACGGGCAAGCTGTGCCATGGCGCCTGCATCCTGTGCACAGGGCAAATCCACTGCATGACGGACAAAATCCCCGAAGAGCCCGGGTTGTTGAATCGTCTGGTTGGCCCCGCTGCCACGCAGCTCCGGTGGACGGTCGGCGGTCAGAAAAATGAGCGGCACATTGGAGTGGAATGCCTCCACGCAGGCGGGAAGAAGGTTTGCCACGGCGGAGCCGCTGGTGGTCACGCACACGGCCGGGCGCCCGGTTGCCATGGACCAGCCGAGTGCGGCAAATGCCATGCCGCGCTCGTCGAAATGGGTGGTCACATGGCGTCCCTTCAAGGCGGCAGCCAAGGGAGCGCTGCGCGCTCCGGGACTGAGAAAAAACCGCTCCGCGCCAAAGCTGCACAGACCATCCACCAACGCCTGCCCCCAAACGCGGTTGGAAGTGGGGTTACTCATGCCGAAAGCACATTCAAGACACCCGAGATTTTATCCTCCAGCTCGAACCACTCGCGCTCGGGGTCCGACCCAACCACAATTCCAGCTCCGGCGAAAACTTCGACTTGGGAGCCCTTGGCAAGCATCGAGCGAATCGCAACGGCAAACTCGGCGGAGTCCCGCGACACGCATCCGAAGGGACCTGCATACCAACCCCTGTCGAACTTCTCGTGTTGCGAGATGAACTGCCTCGCCTCGGCCACCGGCGAGCCGCATGTGGCGGGGGTCGGATGGAAGGCTTCGAGAATGGCGGCATCATCCACCGCACCTCGCAAGGTGCCGGAAACGGCGGTGCGGAGATGTTGCACCCGCGAGAGCTTCAGCACGCCGGGCTTCTCGTCACAGACGTAATCGGCGCAGAGACCACGGAAGGTTTGCTCGAGGGCCTCCACGACAAGGCGGTGCTCCAGTTGTTCCTTGGAGAGTTTCAAGAGTTGGGATTCCAACCTCTCATCCTCGGCGGCATCGAGACTGCGCGGGCGGGTTCCCGCGACGGCCTCGCTTTCGAGGCGATCTCCGATGCGGCGGTAAAGCATCTCCGGACTCGCCCCGAGAAAGGCGCCGGCCGAGGCGGAGGGTTGGAACGAAAAGTGAAAACAAGCCGGGGCAGCCGCCATGAGCACGGTTAGCAGAACATGAGGGGATACCTTTTCAACGAGATCAAGTGTGGAGCGCCGCGCGAGAACCACCTTGCGCAGCGGACCGGCGGCGAAGCCGGCCAGTGCGGCATCGACGGCCAAGGACCATTGATGGAAATTCGGCAAATCCCAGCGGGTCAGAACGGCCGGCTGGTGCGGGGGAGGAGACACACTCAGGGCGGCCACCCAATCCTCCAACTCATCCAGCGCGTGCCCGCCGCCGGCCAGATTGACAGCGAGGACACTTCGTCCACTGGCATGAATGATCTCGGCCCGGGGAATGAAAAAGTAGCGCTCGGGGAATTCCGCCCAACCGCCCGAGAGTGCGACCGAAGAGGCAAAGCGCTCGCCACCAAAGAGGCGCACTCCCTCGTCCGCGCCATGGAGCAAAGGCAGCAAATCCCTTAGCCCCCCGCCGCAGAGTTCCCCGATCGCGAGCGTTTGCGCGGCCCCGGATCTCGATCTCCAAAAAAGTTTGGGGTAGATCGCAGCGGCATCGAGCCACAAGGGGGAAAAAGCCCCCAAATCCTCAAGGTCCCACTCGAAGCGGCGAATGCCGGAAAAGGAAATCCGCGCAGCACCCACAAGCCCGCGCAAGTCGGGGCGGGTTCCCGCGCAGAGATTCGAGCTGTGATGAAAAACCATAGAACAAGGAATACTTCCAAAGACCGGCGCGGGATGCGATAGGGGAATTTCTTCCCGGTGGAAACTTTGGTGACCACTGAGGCTACGCACAGCACCACGCCAGCGTTGTGGATTCCTTTCCCTGCGGTATCAAAGTAGATAGTGAATTTTGATCCATGTTAGTCTCTCATTCTCATAATTACAGGCGCTCAATCCGGTTTGCCGATACGGATGCCGCCGGAGTCGCGCACTTCTCGCGACTGCTCATCATCGTTGAAGAAGCGATTCATGATTTTTTCCATGTGCGGAGAATTCCGATTTTCGACAAGGTGACCGCTTGGCCTGTGGTCTCGATCCACGCCGACTACTCCGCCGCATGCCGATTCCAGGATGAAATCTCCGTCGCCTTGAGCCTCGACAAGACCGGCAATTCTTCGCTCACATTTTCGTTCACCGCCTCGAAGGCGGATGGCACCGTGTGCTTTGTTGGCCAGGCCACTCTGTGCCATATCGACCCTGCAAAAAATGCTCCAGCGCCGATGCTCGCAAAAACAAGGGATGTGCTCGGCAATGACGCAGTCTAATCCTTTCCCACAATCCATGCCGAAAAGTTTCAGCCTTTTTCTCGCCCTGCGCTACCTCAAGCCGAAGCGCACCTTTCTTTCTATCATTACACTGGTTTCGGTTCTCGGAGTCACACTGGGGATCATGGTTTTGATTTTGGTCATCTCGGTGATGACAGGCTTCGAGCAGGAGCTCCGCCGCAAGGTCATCGGCTTCGATGCGCATGTGATCATCGCCAACGGCGGAGTTCTGGAAAACTGGGAGGCCACAGCAGCCGAGGCGATGAAGAGTCCGCATGTGAAGGCCGCAGCACCGTTTATCCAAGGGCCAGTCATCGTAGAATATCAAAACCGCCGCCTGGCGCCAAAAATCCGAGGCGTGGACCCGGAACTCGAGCGCAAGGTCGTGAATGTCGCGGATTTTATTGTAGATGGGAGCTATGATCTCGCTGGCAGCAAGACGGTGATCGGCTCGGAACTCGCCCGCGAACTCGGTGTGGGCGTGGGTGAAAATGTGACAATTTTTTCGCCGGGCAATTTCAACCAGATCCTGGAGGAACTCGACCGCATGCAGCGCTCGGGCGACAAATCCACCGATGTCTCCGCTTTGAAGCAAATGATCCTGCCAACGGAACTTGAAGTAACCGGCATCTTTGAGAGCGGGCGCTATCTTTACGACAGCGAGTTTCTGCTGGTGCCGCTTCACATCGGGCAGGAACTCTACAACCTCGGAGGCGGAGCCCATGGCCTTGCGCTGGGCACTACGGATCCCTACCTCGCGAATGCAGTGCGCGATGAACTCAATGCCACACTCCCGCCGCCGCAATTCGCCATGAGCTGGATCGATATGAATAAACAGATTTTCGATGCCATCCGGATGGAACGGAGCGTTATGTTTTTTCTTCTCATGTTCATTGTTTTGGTGGCGGCTTTTGGAATTATGAACACGCTCATCACAGTGACAGTGCAAAAAACCCGAGAGATCGGCGTGATGAAGGCGCTCGGGGCGCAGACGCACCAAATCATCGGAGTTTTCGTCGCCCAGGGAATGGTCGTAGGTGTCTTTGGAACGCTCACAGGGCTCGGCATGGGAATCGCCATGGTCCAATACCGCAACGAGGTGAGCCGCTTCCTTTCCTCGGCGCTGAACATAGAAATCTTCCCCGCTTCGGTTTATCAATTCAGTGAAATTCCGGCCGAGATCGTGCCCTCGGATGTCATCCTGATCTGCGTAAGCGCATTCATGATATGCTCGGTCGCCGCACTGATTCCCGCTTGGTTCGCCGCCCGGCTTGATCCCGTGAAGGCGCTGCGGCACGAGTGATTTGACAAAATCCGCCCTCTCCATTTGACTCAAGCCATGTCTGAACAAGCCTCGGATCCTCAGGATCCAATCATCCGCCTCGTCCTCGTGTCAACCGCCGTGGCGGTTGCGGGCGGCATCATCACAACCGCCCTCATAGTGACCGCCATGGTTGCGGCGAATTTCAATTTTCTGAACTGGATGGAGTAGTCTCGCCGCCGCCATCGGAAGCGCCGCTGAGGCTTCTTTCGAAGATCTTGGGTGGCGTTTTTCTCTTCGTGGCTCATGGCGTTGATGAGCCGAAGGCTGTTGTTTCCCAAGCATCGGCGCAGACTTACTGATCCCACAGGGCGGCGCTTTGCCCCACAAAAATCAGACGACACGGAGGTCGTCCCTCCAGGGTGGATGCTCTACTGCGGGTTTTTACGCTGCGAGCGGGGGGTGCCTGAGCTGTGGAATGTGGCGTCAGCTGTTGGGATTTGAGTGGGGCGCGGATTCCAACCGAGTGCCACGCCCGAGGGCGGAGAGAAGCAGCATGTCTGCGTGGTGCGCTGGCGGCGTTCTCGCGCCATTCGGGTCAGCAGCAAATTGCTGCTTGTAGCTTTGAGCCTCTGAGAACCGTCTTTAAATCATCGAGCGCGCTGGCGCTCGAAGCTTAAATCTCTGCCGCGAAGGATTCGAGGTCGGCGCTGGTGATGGCGGCGCGGTGGAGGTGCGTGAGCTTTTTGAAGTCGATGATTGCTTCAATCTCTTCGCTCAAGCCCTCAGGAACTTGCTGAAAGCGGATTTCCAGCGCTTCGAGGATGTCTTGTTGCTTGGAGAAAATCAGACCTTCTTGACGACCTTCTTGGCGACCTTCTTGGCGACCTTCTTGACGACCTTCTTGGCGACCTTCTTGACGAAATTGTTCGGCGAGTGACATAGCGTTTTTACTGAGTTTGGGGTTGCACAGTGTTTGTAGTTTCCTTCGAAAGGCGGGCTTGTCAAGGTCTCGGTCCAGGATATATCGCATCAGCATCTCGAAGGACGCCGATGGCAACTGGATCAACAACGATTCGTCCCAGACAGGGTCGTCCAGCAGGGCTTGGAGCTTTTCGGCTTTCAAGGCGCGCAGAGTGAGGATTCCCATCGGCGTGCCGAGGATTTTGTCGAAGGGCATGTGGTATAACTCCACGAGCTGGAATTCGAAGTCGGGGATGTGTTTTTTGATGTCCGCCCCTGCCCCTTCGGGGATGTCGATCAATTCGGCGAGGCGGGTGGAACTTTTCCAGGGCTTATTGTCCTGCGCGAGGACGAGGGGCAGGATGGCGGGGAGTTTCGTGGCGCCGGGATTGTTGCGGAGGTAGTCGTTCCAGATGCGGACCATGTATGTGAGCAACCGCAGTCCAATGAGGGGGTCTTCTTGGTTTTGATGCTCGAAAAGGATGAAGAGAAAAGCGAGATGGCCGTCGATTTTCACGCTGAACAGGAGGTCGCTCGAGGTGGCGGCGAATTCGGGGTCGATGAAGCTGCCGCTGAGAAGATTCAACGAGGTCCAATCCATGCGGCGGACGAGATGGCTCGGAAGGTTGGCTTGGAGAAAGGCGCGGGCGTTGTCGGGGTCCGAAAAGGTCGACTTGACCAGCTTGTCGTGGGGTTGGTGAAGAGGACTCTCTGGCTGAGACATGAGCGAGAGTGTTGCAAGGAGCTGTCATGGCGTCAACGGAAGGAATACGACGGTTTTGACAAGTTGCCGGTGAGAGATGCTCGGGGAAGATTTGGCAAAATCATGGAGAGCAAAATCATTTTTTTCAGGGAAAATGGGCGCGCTGCCGCGCGAGGCATTTTTCGAATGTCGATGAGGTTTTGCGCGCGGGTCTGCAGGATACTAAAAGTCGGGCGGGATGCTTGGCGACGGGCTCTTCGTGGCGTAAGTCCTTGGTGAGCCGAGGGCGCTTTTTTCCGGGCATCGTCTTATGCTCGCTGATCCCACAGGGGCAGTGCTTTGCGACACGTAGATTCAACGACTCGGAAGTCGTATCTCCAAGCTGGTCTGTCTCCGCTACGGGTTTTTACGCCGCGAGCGGGGTGCCTATGCTGTGGAATGTGGCGTCGGCTGGCAGGATCGCGCGGTTGCAGAAGTCGCCGAAACCTTCGCCGGCTTGTCGCTCCAGTGAGTAGCGCTTTATGACCGGGCGGAGCATTTCAACGGCGCCATCCATCGTCGTGCTGGGCGACATGAGGCGGTTGAGTCGTGTCCCATTGTAGGCGGCACCGACATAAAGGGCGTATTTGTTAGGCGCTTTGCCGACGAGGCCGATTTCGCCGAGGTAGGGTCGGGCACAGCCGTTTGGGCAGCCGGTGATGCGGATGCTGATGGCATCATAGGAGAGGCCGTTCTCCTCGAGGACGGTTTCGAATTTTTCGAGCAGCTCAGGCAGGGCGCGTTCGCTCTCGGCGAGGGCGAGGCCGCAGGTGGGCAGGGCCACGCAAGAGAGGGCGTTCAGACGCATGCCGGAGCGGTCGTTTTCCTTGTCCAAGCCGTTCTTGGCGAGGATGGCCTCAATAACGGGCTTCTGCGCGGCGGTGACGCCGGAGATGGTGATGTTTTGCGAAGGAGTCAGGCGGAAGTCGCCGGTGTGGATTTCGGCGATTTCGCGGAGGGCGGTTTTCATGGCCCAGCCTTCCTTGTCGACGATGCGGCCGCTGAGAATGTGGAGGCCATAGAACCAAGTGCCATCGGTGCACTCGTGCCAACCGAAGGGATCCTGAATCGTGGTGAAATGGAAATCGCGGGCCGGACCAAAAACAAGGCCCGAGCGCATTTCGACCTCGCCTTTGAACCATGCAATGCCGCGGTCCTGAATGGTGTATTTCAGGCGCGCATGCTTACGGTTTGTGCGGTCGCCGAAGTCACGCTGGGTGGTGAGGATGGCCTCTCCCACTTTGTTGACCTGGTCGGGAGTGATAAAGCCCAGGACATCGGCCAAGCGCGGGAAGGTCTCAGCATTTCCATGGCTCATTCCGAGCCCGCCGCCGACAGTCACATTGTAGCCGATGAGTTGGCCGTCCTCGATGATCGCGATGCAGCCAAAATCCTGGGAAAAGACATCCACATCGTTTGAGGGAGGAAGCACAAAGCCGGTCTTGAATTTGCGCGGGAGATAGGTGTCGCCATACATGGGCTCGCGCTCGGGCTCGCCGCCGGCGACGAGTTCCTCATCGAGATAAATCTCATGGTAGGCGCGGGTTTTTGGAAGGGCAAATTCGCTCCAAGACACGGCGGCATTGTAAACCTGCTGGGCCGCCACGCTGCGCTCGGGATTCGGAGGCGCCATGACATTGCGGTTCACATCACCACAGGCGGCGATGGAATCGAGGAGAACTTGGTGCATGCCTTGGATGAGCTTTTTGACATTCCCCTTAAGGACGCCGTGGAACTGAAAGGTCTGGCGCGTGGTGAGACGGAGGGAGGGCGAAGCCACATCAGTGGCAAGTTTGTTCAAGACCAGCCATTGTGCGGGCGTCGCCTTGCCACCTGGCAGACGCACGCGGAGCATGAACGAGAAGGCTTTTTCCTGGCCAGCTTTTTTGAGCGCCAGTCGAAGGTCGCGGTCATCCTGCAGATAAAGACCGTGGAATTTCGTGAGCTGGCCAGTCTCCTCGTCGATGGCCCCCGAGGTGGTGTCGGCGAGTTCCTCGGCGATCGAGCCGCGCAGGTGGTGCGATGCGGCTTTGAGGACTTCGTTTGCGCTGAGTGGCTTTGTTTCCTGTGTGTCTGTGCTCATGAAAAGAATACGACTCAATCTTTGGGAAAAGCACTCTATGGGCAATGTCTTTCTTGGGTAGGCTTCGGAAAGGATTGACCCAGAGGACACAGAGGGCACGGAGAAAATTCCAATAAGACTATATGGGTTTTGTTTTTACTTATTTCTTAAAGCATCGAATACCGTTTCAGTGATTCTATGGACCTTGTAAATGCCGCTGGAGTGTTTTTTTTAGGACGATGAATTTTAAGGCGGAAAATTATTGGGGTCGGGATGGAACGAAGTGGACGCTGCGCCATTATCGATCGGCCGGATCGACGAATGATATCTGCCGGGAACTGCCGGCCTGGACGGCCGTGTGGGCGGATGTGCAGACCAGGGGACGGGGGCGTTTCGGGAGAGCGTTTGTGTCAGGGCAAGGCGGCCTGTGGATTTCTGCCGTGATGCCGGCAATCGGTGGGGCGCAGAACTGGGCGGGGTTTTCCCTCCGCGTCGGTGCATGCCTGCTCCGATATCTCAAAAGCCTGGACATATCCTCCGCGCGCCTTCGCTGGCCAAACGACCTCATGTGCGGCCCGCTGAAGGTGGCGGGTCTTTTGATTGAGCAACCCTCGAACGGCATGCTCATCGTCGGCTTTGGGCTGAACATCACTAACGAACCTTGGGGTGATGATGCCGCCTTACGCTCCACCGCCACCAACCTCGCCGAGTGGATCGAACCGCCGGATTTGACAACAGTGGCGCATGGAGTGCTGGACGCCCTCTCGAGCGCTCATAATGAAATGCTGCTCGGTGGCATGGCGGCGGCGATTGAGGAACTCAACCTCACATGGGAGGTTCCCTCGCCTGTGGAAATTCACCTCAACACAGGAAAAATTGTGAGCGGTCTGTTCAAGGGATTGGATGCCGAGGGACACTTGCAGCTTTTGGACGCGGATGGTTTCACCCGTCGCATCGAGCATCCCATGGTCGAGCGCCTGCGGGAGATTCTGCCGTGACGGGATCAAACTTTTGGACAAATCGCCCTCGAACTTCTACCAATAGTAACGCATGAGCAGTCCCAACCTTGATGTCCGAGATGTCGCCCGCCTGGCCCGCATCGAACTCACCGACGAAGAAGCCACCACATTCCAATCGCAGCTCGGCCGCGTGCTGGAATATGTTGAGCAACTCAAAACACTCGATGTCACCGGCGTGGAGCCCACAGCACACGCGAACCCCGTTTACAATGTGCTACGAGAGGATGTCTCCCATCCCGGCCTGACCCGCGAGGGCGCTCTGGCCAATGCGCCGCACTCCGCAAACAACCTCGTCGTGGTGACCAAAGTGATTGAATGAAATGAGCGAACTCACCGATCTCAGCATTTCCGAACTCCAGGCGGGATTCCGTCGTGGCGACTTCACGCCCGCCGATGCCCTGCGAGCCCTCGAGGCACGCATTGCCGCCGTAGACCCTTCCATTGAAGCCTACCTGTCCCGTGATTTTGAAACGGCTTTGGCCGCTGCGGAGAAGGCGGATATCAACCTCCCTCTCGGCGGGGTTCCCATCGGCATCAAGGACGCCATCAATGTTCTCGGCGAATCTTGCACCTGCGCTTCCAAGATGCTCGCCGGCTTCAAGTCGCCCTACGACGCCACTGTCATCGCCAAGCTCCGCGCCGAAGGTGCGATTCCCTACGGCCGCCTGAACATGGATGAATTTGCCATGGGCTCCTCCACCGAGAATTCGGCCTACCAAAAAACCCGCAATCCTTGGGATACCACGCGCATCCCGGGTGGCTCCAGCGGTGGCTCGGCGGCATCGGTTGCAGCCCGCGAGGCCTTTGCGACCCTCGGCAGCGATACCGGCGGCTCGATCCGCCAACCCGCTGCGCTCTGCGGCGTTGTGGGTCTCAAACCCAGCTACGGCCGCGTGTCGCGCTATGGACTCGTCGCCTTTGCCTCATCCCTCGACCAGATCGGCCCGATTGCCCGCACGACGCGGGATTGCGCCTCGCTTTTAAATGTCATCACCGGCAAGGACTCCCACGACTCGACCTCGCTTGACCTACCGGCGGAGGATTTCACCGCCAAGCTTGGCGGCGACCTGAAAGGCGTGAAGCTGGGCGTTCCAAAGGAATATTTCGTGGACGGCATGAACCCGAGTGTCCGCTCACAAGTCGAGTCAGCCATCCAGCGGTGCAAGGAACTCGGCGCGGAGATCATCGAAGTTTCTCTCCCGCACACCTCCTATGCCGTGGGAGTTTATTACATCATTGCCACCGCCGAGGCCTCCGCAAACCTCGCGCGCTTCGACGGCGTCCGCTATGGCCACCGCGCCAAGAATCCCCGTGACCTGCTCGACCACTACATGCGCTCGCGCGAGGAAGGGTTCGGCAGCGAGGTCAAACGCCGCATCATTCTCGGCACCTATGTTCTTTCAAGCGGCTACTACGATGCCTACTACCTGCGCGCCCAGAAGGTTCGCACGCTGATCCGACAGGATTTCACAAATGCCTTTGAAAAAGTGGACGCCCTCATCTGCCCGACATCTCCCGACGCGGCCTTCAAAATCGGCGAGCGCGTGGACGACCCGCTGCGCATGTATCTGGCGGATATTTTCACCATCGCCACCAACCTTGCCGGAATTTGCGGCATCAGTGTGCCGTGCGGATTCGTCGAAGAGGGAGGCTCACAGCTTCCCGTTGGACTTCAATTCCTCGGCAAAGCGCTGGATGAAACCCGCCTGCTGGGCATCGCCGACGCCTACGAGACAGCTGCAGGTTTTTCGAGCCAGCGCCCGCCCGGCGTCTAACCGCCCCCGCTCCGCTTGTGTCACGAAAAGTTTACAACCGTTGGGTTGTAGGATGTCGGAAAGGTGGGAGAATGAAATCTGAATATGACAACCGAACCCGATGACCTCCACCAGCGAATCCGCAAAGAAATCCTAGACAATTTGGACGAGGAGCTGGAACTCGAACTGGAGGAAACAGTCGGCCCAGGTGCGGGCAGTGCAGATTCGAGGACGCCAGATCACGCATTCCGCCAAACCTACTTCCGCGAACTCTTCCGTCTGCAAAGCGAGTTGGTGAAACTCCAGGACTGGGTCGTTAAAACTGGGAAAAAAATCGTCATCGTTTTTGAAGGCCGAGACGCTGCCGGCAAGGGCGGGGTTATCAAGCGCATTTCCCAAAGAATGAACCCGCGTGTGTGCCGGGTGGCCGCGCTGCCAGCCCCAAACAGTCGTGAGCGGACGCAGTGGTATTTTCAACGCTATGTCGCACACCTCCCGGCGGCAGGCGAGATCGTGCTCTTCGATCGCAGTTGGTATAATCGTGCCGGAGTCGAGCAGGTCATGGGCTTCTGCTCCGTCGAGGAATATGAACAATTTTTTAATGACGTGCCGGAGTTTGAGAAAATGCTCGTGCGCTCTGGGATTCAGCTCATCAAATACTGGTTTTCGATCACTGACGCAGAACAAGAATTTCGCTTCAACGCACGCATCCAAGATCCTCTGAAGCAATGGAAGCTCAGCCCGATGGACCTCGAGTCGCGCACCCGCTGGGAGGACTACACCAAGGCCAAGGAGGTCATGCTCGAGCGCACGAGCATCCCAGAGGCTCCTTGGTGGGTCGTCCATGCGGTGGACAAAAAAAAGGCCCGTCTCAATTGCATCGCGCACTTTCTCGGCCAAGTCCCCCACGAAGAGGTCCCTCACACACCCATCACACTGCCGCCGCGAATCCACCACCAAGATTACCATCGCCACGATGTTTCTACGGACATGTGGGTTCCAGAGGTTTACTGACTTTCCACAGAGTCGTTGCCCCTGCCATTAAAGAGCCCGCAGTTTCACCTTTACGATCCACTATTGAAAACGGAAAACCCCTTTCACATTACCCCCGACGAATCCGCACCGGACGCCGCCGCTGGGCTTCATTTTGTTCAGAAGGGTTCCTTTGAAGTCAAACCCCGCACCTTTGCGGGCGTGGTTCTCAGGAGGATCGAATCGGTATCGCGCCAGTGCGACTTTTATGACACCCATGTGTGGAGCCTCTGGTTCGGCAATGCCATTCTGGCGAATGAAAATGGATGGATGCTCCAAGCGGATGACGAGTTGTCTCGCTCTCCCGAAACAACAGGAACGCCAAAATTCGCAGAGGATTTTTCCGAGGGGCCGCTGCGAACGCAATTAGCCGATTTGGCTCACATCCGAGCGCTGCGGAAGACAGCTTCGGTGCACCTGCAGCGCGAGCTTTTTGAAGCCCATGATCCATCGCGCCGCATTGTCTTCCGGCTCTCGTTCTGCCGGATTGCAACCACAAGATCGCCAAAGGTCCGGACGACATTGGTCGAAATCCTTCTTGTCCCTGGCGGAAAATTCGACATGCGGACGGTTGTCGAGGCCTTGACAGCCGCCGGTTGCCGTCCGACCCACGAGAATTTGGTTCAGGAAGCCTACAAGCTCGGCAGGGTTCGCCCGTCACCCTACTCGCTGAAGCTTCAGCTCACCTTTGCTCCCGAAACGCATGCCCGCACCGTTCTTCTGGAAATCTTCAGCAGTCTGCTCTCCATAGCCCGCTGGAACGAGGAAGGCCTTATTAAGGATATCGACACGGAATTCCTCCACGACTACCGCGTCTCGCTCCGCAAGCTCCGGTCTGTAGCAGGTCAAATCAAAGGCGTTTTCCCCGAGGCCCTCACCGAGGCGTGGAAAAAACAAATCGGTGACCTCTGCCGCAAAACAAATGCCCTCCGCGATTACGATGTTTATCTCCTGTCGCGCGTCAGGCTTGAAAATATGCTACCGGAAGAACTTCGCAGCGGCCTGGAACCCTTCTTCAACGCCCTCCGGACCGAGCGGGGAATCGAGGCCGCGCGGGTGGCGGAGTTTTTGCGCTCCGATGCCTACAAAAACCAAATCTCGGCTATCCAAGACGCATGGGCCTCCTCACATTCAATCGAGCCATCCCCCAACGCAGCACGACCGGTTTTGGAAGTCGCCGGCGAGCGAATCCTGAAACGCTTCCGCAGCATCCGCAAAGCTGCCAGATCAATCACGGACCAGACACCGGACCCGTTCATCCACTCCATCCGCATCGATTGCAAAAAAATGCGCTACCTCTTGGAGTGTTTCGGCCACCTCTTCCCGTCGGACACGGTGAATCCCCTGGTCTCCGAGTTGTCGAAGCTGCAGAACCGTCTTGGCCGCTACAACGACACATCGCTGCAGCAGGATTACCTCCTGCAACATGCCGGACGCCATTTGGAATCCGGCGATATGCACCTTGCGCTTTCCCTTGGCGGTCTCATCGGAAGCCTCCACCACGAACACGCCGCCCTCCGCAAAAGGTTGGGCGCCTCGCTGCACAACTTCTCGCGCGGCGCCAACGCCCGTCGGGCGGTCTCACTCGCACCGAAAAAGGAAAAGGAGTAAGGGTGGGCTTGACTGCCAGCTACTCAGCCATTGGATTCCAATCCCCAGACCATGATTCCACATAAATCGGAACGACTTTTTCTCGTCGAAGGCCCACTGCCTTCGCTCGGAAAGCTGTCCTCGTGCCGGGTGAGGATGGCCTGCCTTTCCCAAGAGCGGGCAAGGGAAGTATGGCTTGTGCAGGAGGGTCGCCAGTGCGGCATATCGGTGCTCAACCACCCAGAAAATGGCAGCCTGCCCGATGGGGTTTCCATCCCGCTTGTGGCGTTCGAGGAGCTGTGGAAAACCCTCGACTCGCACAGAGTGGAGGTGATCCGCCAGCAATTTCCCCACGGCGAGTTCAGCCTCGAAATCGATGTCTTTCAGGATTCGCACGCTCCGCTTGTCACAGCCCGGATTCGCTTTGCCACCGCCGCAGGCGCACGCCGTTTCCGGAAGCCCCCGTTCCTCGGGCGCGAGATCATGCCGTCCGACTCCCTTCGCCAGATCACCCTGCATGGGATTCCAACAAGCGACAACAAGGATGTCCAAGCCGGCGCCGTCCCGTTTCTTTTCAAAAAAGGCGTGCTCCACATTGTTCTCATCACCAGCTCCTCGGGTGCTCGCTGGCTGATTCCCAAGGGACGCCTGGAATCCGGGATGTCGCTTGAGGAAGTCGCCCTCATGGAAGCCGCCGAAGAGGCTGGCGCGATAGGAACGATTGATCGCGGATTCCGCACACAGTGTCCCACGGAGGATGGGCGCACGCTGCAGCTTTTTCCACTTCGCGTCGCCACGCTCCTACCACACTGGCCTGAACGATTTGTTCGCCGCCGAGTGGTGCTGCCCGTTTACCGCGCCCTGCTGCGGATCAGCGATCCCTTGCTAGCCCGTGCCCTGCGTGACCTCTCACGCCGCTTGAAGCCCTGATGCCCCTCATATGACCGGGGCCAAAATGGCATCGCGCATTCCGTGGAGGAGTTTTTTGTCGTCCGGGCAGATGGTGGCCAACGCCCCGCCAAGTCGTGTCGCTTTTTCGCCAACAAAAAAATAGGGACACAGCCGCACCCGGCCGCGCATCCGCTTCAAATCTTCATTTTCAGGAAGCCAGTAGTTGGCTTCAAAGAGCCTCCCCGCATGAAAAACCTGAAGGATGTGGGGCTGCGAGGGAAAGCCCTTCAGCGCCGAATCCAGAGTGCTCCGCCACTCACTCTGTGGGAGATCGCTTGCCACAACCACGCCGCGCGAACCCCAAGCCTGTGACGAGAAGCCGCTGACTTTCAAAACAAAATTCCGACGCTTCTGGCTGAATCTCGCGACCTCGTCCCACGAGTGCGCCTCGAGCCTCGGAAGAACGGCATGGCGCGGCAGGGGAGTCGGATCGATCAACCATGTGTAGGGGATAACTTTTTGCAGGGCCAAAAACGCACGCTCCCCAAGTTCTCGATGCCAGAAGTCCTCAAGCGGCTTTATCCAGAAAAGGGCGAACCACAATTTTTCTTCCAATGCGGGCTTGAATGGTGGCGTAACCTGAAGGGCACGCGCACGCACGCCATCCATGATTCCTGACGAGGCAGGGACATTGGACAGATCAAAGAGTTCAAAAAAACGATAAATACGCGGAGCCCAGTCATCCCTCGCCGAACCATCCACAACCCGCCACAGCGGGGCACCTTGGTTCAACTCTCCGGCGAGCCACTCCATTTCCGGCCTGTAGGTCGCAGCCTCCTCTGAGACGACAATATCACCGCCAGGCAGGATTTCCGAGAATCCGCACACCATGCCATGCGCCCCACCGAGCACCTCAAATCCCAAGCCCGCGTAGGTTTTGTTGAGCCACGCCGTAAGACCAATTCCACCTGGCACACTATCGATCTCGGCGATGGTGAAGCCGTCTTCGGTGAGAACCAAGTCCGGCCGAATGACGCGGGGAATGTCGCCCGCGAGTCCACACTCCCGCTGGAACGCGACGAGCTCAGGCGGCTTGCCCGCATCGAGGAGATCGGCGACCCACGCGGGCTGCCGACCTTTCACACTCTGGCGGTAAAGCTGGTCACAGGCTCGCAGGAAAAGCATGAGACGATAGCCAAGCTTCTCGAGTTCCCGGGCGAGTCCACCCGGCAACTCAAAAGGGGCCGGCGCAATACGCCATTCCTTTTCATGAAAGAGTCCGCCCGCCGGCATGGCAGCCTGAACAGCACGGGCAGACTCGAGGGGGCTCATGAGAGGATTTTCAGCGCCTGACGGATCAACTCCTCGGAGGTCGGTATTTCCTCCCCCGTCTTCATAATGACACGAATCGCCTTGTGGGCCTCGACCTGTTTGTAGCCGAGGGAAATCAACGCCAACACCGCATCGTGCAAACGGACATCCTCCAAGCTCGGGGCGTTCTTCGCACTGGAGGCCTCCCACTCGGCGGCGACACCAACCTTGTCTTTCAGCTCGAGCACAATTCGCTCAGCGGTTTTTTTACCGACCCCGCTAATCTTCGAGATCGTGCCAGTATCCCCCGCCACCACGGCGGATTTGAACATTTCCAGCGAGAGGCCGCTGAGCACCGAGAGCGCGATCTTTGGCCCGACACCGGTCACATGGTGAAGAAGAAGGCGGAAAAGATCACGCTCGCCGGCGGTGCAAAATCCATAGAGCACATGCGCATCCTCGCGGACGGTGAGATGCGTGAGGATTTTCACCGCCGCGCCGGGCTGCGGCAGACGCTCGAAACTTGATATAGGGATCATCACTTGATACCCGACACCATGGACATTGACGACGATCTGTGTGGGGAGAGACTCGACGAGTGTTCCTTCTAAAAACGCAATCATGATGCCTTTCATCTCTACCAGAGCCCACGCTGAACTCAAAAGGGCGATCTTAGTTTTTCTTTTCGCGGCAGCCTCCACCTCACCTCTCCTCGCCGACCAATGGGCCCTCCTCGTCGAACCGTCGTTCATGGATCACAAAATGCGTCGCCCGATCGAGGGTTCGCAGCGGACGGTTCTGGCCATCGCCCGCGTCGTGGGTGGCGAAATACAACCCCTCACCCGCGAGGAGAAAAAATCCGTCCACATGACCTATCCCATGATTCAGGAACAGGCCCTGCAGACCGCTTCGGAGGTCTTCAAGCGGATGAAGCCCACCTTTGTGCGAGGCAAAAATCAGGTCATCCAATACGCAGCCATCGAGTCCGAAGACCCTCTCACCGCCTCCTGTGTGCTGGCTCCGGAGTTTGCAGCCGCCTTCGAGGAAACACTCGGCCCCGACCTGCTCGCGGCCATACCGACGCGCAACCAGGTGCTGGTTTTTTCCAAGCAAGACAATGCCCACCTCCGATTGGCCGAAAGGATCATTCATTCCTACCTCACTTCGAACTACCCAGTGAGCCGAGAGATTTTTGCCCTTGAGAGCGGCAATCTGCGCTCGTTGGGCATTCTTGAATAGCGGGATTTAACTGACTTTTTCTTCCCTGCGGCCTAAGAGTCACACACTCATGCAAACGGAAACCATCCCTCACGCTGGCTGGGAGCACAATCTGCGGCTCGCCAATGATCAGATCGAACTTGTGGTCACACTCGATGTGGGGCCGCGCGTCATCAGCTTCCGCACCAAGAACGGGGCGAATGTTTTCAAGACCTTTGACGAGCAACTCGGCGGCAAGGGCGAGACCGAGTGGATGATTCGCGGGGGGCACCGCTTCTGGATCGCTCCAGAGGATCTTGCGCGGACCTACCATATCGACAACCACCCGCCTCGGCACTGGGTGGACAAAGCCACAGGAGAGTTCATTTTCGAAGCCGAGCAAGAGGCCGGCGGGCGTATTTTGAAGACGCTCGGAGTCACAATTTCACCGGACTCCGCAAGAGTCAAAGTTCGGCACACGGCTAAGAATACCGACTCCAGATCGCTTGAATTTTCTGCCTGGGCGCTGAGCGTCATGAAGGCTGGCGGCACCGCGGTGATCCCCCAACCTCCGCTTGGAGAGCACCCGAGGGATTTGCTGCCAAACCGCACGATGGTTCTCTGGCCCTATACCGACCTGACTGATGCGAGGTTCCGGATTGGGAGGGATTTTATCGTCCTCCAGCAGGCAGCGGATCGACCGCCCACGAAGCTCGGTCTCTCCCATAAGGAAAAGCAGATCGCCTACATCGTGGATGGATCGATCTTCATAAAATCCTTTGATTTTATCGAGGGCGAGACCTACCCGGATGGCGGCTGCAATTTCGAGACATTCACCAACGGCGAGATGCTGGAGGTGGAAAGCCTGAGCCCTCTCCGCACCGTCCCGCCTGGCGGAGAGATCACACACATCGAGGAATGGACGCTGCTACCATTGAGCGGGAGCGTTTCCACGGAGTCGGACGAGGTCCTCAAGCGAACGCTGGCGCCCTACCTCGCCCAGGCGGCGCTTTGATTTTTTCTATGAAACGCCTGATCCGAAGCGCCTGTCTTGCGGCGCTTGCAGCAGCTGCCATTTTTCAAAATGCCTGCCAGACCGTCGATACGCAAGCACCCGCGCGGGCGGCCATGAATGCCACAATCCGCGCCGAGGCGCCTGGCGACTTCTTCATCGGGCGCCGTATGTATAAGAGCGATTATAAAATGTGGGGCTGGGTGCGCGAACCAGGCAAGCCTTGGACGACGGCGCGACTCGTCATGATGAACGAGCAGACAAAACTCGCGCCGGACAGGGAGGCGGGAAAACTGGGTTCGGACAATAATTACGAATACCGACTCAGCGGCCGTTTCAGCGGAGATACGGTGTATGAGCCGGCCAGCGATCAATTCTACCCCGAGTTCGTTCTTGCGGGCTACGAGTTGATCAATACGAAACCAACGGGTATTTACATAACCAACCGCCAAGAGGATCCGGATATCCGAATCATTATGGCACCGGTTCATTGAGCGCGACTCGACCAGTCGAACCCGAACTCCTTGCGCCAGCCGGTGACTGGGAATGCTTGCGCGCCGCTGTGGCGAACGGAGCTGATGCCGTTTTCTTTGGCCTGAGCCGCTTCAACGCGCGCATGCGTGCTGACAACTTCCGCGAGGACGAGCTTCCAGCGATAACGACATTTCTTCACACGCACGGCGTCAAAGCCTACGTCACCCTGAATGTGCTGATCTTCACCGACGAGCTGGATGACGCCATCGCCGAACTCCAAGCCCTCCATGATGCGGCGGTGGATGCCGTGATTATCCAAGATGTCGGCCTGGCAGAAATCTCCCGCCGCATGTTCCCCGGGCTGCGCGTGCACGCTTCCACGCAGATGACTATTACATCCCCCGAGGGCGTGCGTTTCGCGGAGGGGCTTGGAGTGAAACAGGTCGTTCTGGCGAGGGAACTCTCACTCCGCGAATTGGAGAAATTTCCGCCCTCCGTGCCGCTGGAGACCTTCGTTCACGGAGCGCTCTGCGTCGCCTACTCCGGACAATGCCTGACGAGCGAAGCCCTCGGTCGCCGCAGCGCCAATCGCGGGGAATGCGCGCAGGCATGTCGCATGCCTTATGAACTCATTGTGGATGGTGCCCTACAGGACCTCGGCGACAAGCGATACCTGCTCTCGCCCCAGGATCTCGCGGCTGTGAATGAAATTCCCGCCCTCATCGAACGGGGCGTGGCCTCCTTTAAAATCGAGGGCCGTTTGAAATCCCCCGAATATGTCGCAGCGGTCACCTCTGTGTATCGCAAAGCGATCGATGCGGCGCTTGAGGGAATCTTTGAAGGCGCATCGCCCGAGGATTGGTATCGGCTGGAAATGACCTTCTCCCGAGGGCTTTTCAGTGGATGGATGCATGGAGTGAACCACCAGGAACTCGTGGGAGCGCGCTTCGGTAAAAAGCGTGGAGCCTTTATCGGGCGGGTTGCAGCCACCTTCCGCGACCATGTGGAACTCGAATCCTCCGCCATCGAAATCAAGCCTGGCGACGGGATCGTTTTCGATACTGGCGGAAATACCGAGCGCGAACAAGGCGGACGGGTTTTTCAAGTTCAGGGAAAAAACCTTTTCTTCGAGCGGGGCAAAATACGCTTCCCTGAAATCCCAACTGGCAGCCGAGTCTGGAAAACCTCAGATCCCGCCTTGGATCGGGAACTGCGGAGCAGCTTCAGCGGACGACTGGAGACGGATTCCGAGCGGCTGTTGCCGCTCGATCTGCTTGTGAGCGGAAGCGCCGGAAACCCGCTCCTATTGGCCTGTGGCGATGTTTTGATTTCATCCCGAGTCCCACTGGAAACCGCGCGCACCAGACCGCTCGATACGGCTGGACTCCAGGCGCAACTGGGAAAACTCGGCGGCACCGGATTCAGCCTCCGTTCGCTGGAGTCACGCATAGAAGGAGATGTCATTCTTCCCATATCGGAGATCAACCGCATGCGGCGCGAATTGGTTGAGAAGGTGAGCCACACGCCATGCGATACGGCGCCGAAGATCGCCTTGAGTGCGATACTCCCCAGTTTCGAGGCACCGAAATCCCCTGAGTCCCATCTCTCAGTCTTGGTGCGCTCCGAGGAGCAACTTGAGTCGGCACTCGAGGCGGGCATCCGCGAAATCCTTGTCGATTACGAGGACATCCGCCGCTACAAGGACGCTGTCGCCATGGTGAGGAGCCACGGCGGTGCGGAGGTGATCCTTGCCACACCTCGCATCCAGAAAGCCGGCGAGGAGGGCTTTTTCAAACTCATCGCGAATGCCAGCCCCGACGGTGTTCTCATTCGCAACATCGGGGCCATTTCCCACTTCGCGGGGAGCCCACTGCGATTGATCGGGGATTTCTCTCTGAATGTGGCCAATCCCATGTCGGCGCTTGTTTTTAAAAATCATGGCCTGCAGCGACTCACCATCTCGCATGATCTGAACTCCACCCAGATTCTGTCCATGCTCCGGCATGCGCCACCGGAGTGGTTTGAACTGACGCTGCACCATCACATGCCGATGTTTCACATGGAGCACTGCGTCTTCGCCGCGTTTCTCTCGAACGGCAAAGACCACACGGACTGTGGAAGACCCTGCGAAAAGCACCGGGTCCACCTGCGTGATCGCGTGGGCATGGAACATCCCCTCCGCGCCGATGTGGGTTGCCGGAACACACTTTTCCATGCGAAGGCACAAACGGGCGCGGCGTTCTTTGAATCCTTCCACGCCGCCGGCCTGCGCCACTTCCGGGTCGAACTGCTTGAGGAATCGCGCGAGGAAACATCGCACATCCTTGTATCCTACCAGCGGCTTCTAACCTCACGGGCAACTGGTATGGCGTTGCATCGCGAATTGAACGCCACGAGCCAGGTGGGCGTCACAACCGGCACCTACAAAGGCTAAGGAACGGCGCTCAGACTGGAACCCGGAAAGCGCTCGAGAAGTTCCTTCATGGCCTTGTCGGCCTCGGCATCCTTGAAGGCGCGGCGGTAGGAGTCGGCGGCTCGACGGAGTGCCTTGGGAGTGAGCTTGGGATCATCGAGAAGAATACTCACGGCCATGAAGGCCCGCGCCGCGCTCTCGTAATCCTGCTCGAGAAAAAAGACCTCGCCAGAGGCCAATCGCGCTTCCGCGTTGAGTTTGCCCTCGGGTTGAAGAAACAACGCCTGATCGACCGCCTGCCGGGCCGACGCAGCGCGGCGGAGGGCGATCTCGGCGGATGCCTTGGCAAGAAATCCACGCGCTTGAGCGGAGGGATTCTGGGTGGATGCGATAGCCTTATCCGCAGCTTGGGAAGCCTCGTCGTATCTGGCCAGCGCAAGGCGAGTCTCGGACACCAAAATCCAAGCAGCCGGGGGCACCGTGGCAGGATTTTGAACGAGCGGCAGAAGCAACTTCTCCGCCTTGGCGTATTTTTTGTCATCAAAGTGCCCTTGGGCGAGCCAGATCGCGACCTCGGCAGGAATCGCCCCGCCCTTGTAGTCATCCGCCTCCCGCGCTGCTGCGAGGCGGTCCTGAAGCTGGTATTGCGCAAGCAGGATGCGGAGTGTTGCACGGTCGGCATAGTTTTTTGAATCCAATAGGCGGGCCTTGTCGAGAAGGGTTATGGATTGCTTGTAATCCTTGTTTTCAAACGCCACCCAGCCGAGCCAGAAGTGGGCTTGTGCAGCGGCTGCGGAGTTCGGGTAGCGCTTGAGGAGATCTTGAAAGGCCGCTGCCATCTCGGGGTATTTCTTGAGTTGGCCGAGCGTGAGAGCCTTTTGAAGGAGTGCGATCTCAACCTCTTTGCTGAACTGGAAGCGGTTGATGACTTCGTCAAAGTCGGCCAGCGCCTCGACATGGGCCTGCGTTTTCTGACGGACGAGACCGCGCTGCAGGACCGAGGTAGCAGCGAGTTTGTCAGAGGGATACTTCAAAGCAAAAGCCGTATAGGCCCGAATGGCGCCGGCGGCATCACCCGAGGCATCGAGTGCCCAAGCGAGCTTGTAGAGGGCGGCGGAGCGCTGCTCGGGCTTGAGGGGGGCATTTTCCACAAGGGGAGCGTAGACCTTGGCAGCGGCGGCGTAGTCAGGCTTTTGGAAAAGCGCTTCGGCTTTGAGGAGGGATGCGGAAGCGGTCTGTTTCGGATCGCTGGATGCAGCCAGAAAACGATCCACTTCAACGATGAGCGCAGGATCCTTCGTAGCATAAAGGCTCAGAAGGCGCTGGTAGCGGACCTCTGAAGAGGCCGTATTGGGATTTTCCAGGACGATACGGTCGTAGACGCGCTTGGCCTGGTCCTCATTCCCCACTCGTCGCCAGGCGGCGGCAAGGATACCCAAAGCGTCGGGGCGGGCGGATGCGGTCAATTCCTTTTCAATCCCCTCGCCCATCTGGGTGATGCCGCGAAAATCTCCGGAGTCGTAGCGGAGGCGCAGGGCGGCGAGGATGGCCTCGGACTTCACTGCGGAGTCCTGTGTGCCGGAGGCCGCTTTGTCAAAAAGCTGGAGGGCTTTGGCGGTGGACCCCAATTCCCCTGCAAGGCGGGCGGCCTGCAAGGATGCGCGAGAGGCGACCTCGGGCGAGGCCGAGGTGGTTGCCAGAAACTCGCAAGTCTCGAGCGCGGCCTGTTTTTTTCCTTGTTTCAACTGAAGGGCGACAAGAGCGAGGGCGGCATTCTCGCGGTAGGGATTTTCACCCTCGGTGGCAATAACGACCCTGTAGCGATCTTCAGCGGACGGGGCCTGATTCAGCGCTTCGAAACTGCGTGCGGCAAAGTAGGCGGCGGCAAGGCGGACACCGGGTTCCTTGGCTTCACGGGCTGCGAGATCGAATTGAAGGGTGGCGGGTTGGTGAAGATTCTCGGCAGCAAGCATCTCACCAAGCCGGTAGGCCCCGGCTGCGGCGAACTCGCCAGACTGGAACTGCATCACGAGCTTCTCGTAGGAGGCGCGGGAAGCGGCTGCATTTCCCGCCATGCGGTGGCACTCGGCCAAGCGGAAGAGCGCGGCATCACGGGAGGGCACGGCCGAGTCGGCGATAAGGAATGCTTCATACTCGGGGATAGCCAAATCGTAAAGTTTGCGGGAGTAGAGGTTGTTCGCACGATCCAAAGCCGACTCGTTAGGCGAGGCGGAACTGGCGGATGGGGCAATGCGAATATTTTGAGGGTCGTCAGAAACCGCAGGTATTGAGACAGGGTCCGTAAGAACGGGAGGTGCAGAGGGCGTCGGAGACGGAAGAACCACAGCAGGTGCGGGCGGCTTCACCGTTTCCGCGCGGCGAACCTCCACGGGCTGCCCGTCAGGCAGGCGGTCCATCCACGAGGGATTCTGGTAGTTCTCCACCGAGGGGGCATAGGCAGGGAGTGCGCGCCGCACCTCCTGGCCGTTGCACAGGGCAGCAAATCCCAGCAGACAGAAAATGGTCGCCCGCTTCATTGCTGCCGACTGGTTGCGAAGGCGACATTCCAGATATTCGCCCGTCGACAGGCATCCAACACATCCACAACATACCGGTAGTCCGTATTCTCATCTGCTCGGAGAATCACTGCCTGATCGGGGTAGAGGGAGACGATTTTCGTGAGGGTCTCCATGAGGGCTTGGGAATCCATCGTTCGGCGATTCATGACGATGGTTCCATCGGCTTTGACATTCAAAATGACCTCGCCAACAGCGCGGCGGGTTTCCTTGCCCTCACGGGCTTTGGGCACTTTGACCTCCAACTCGGTTTCGTTCCTTGAGAAATTCCAAGTGACGAGGAAAAAGATGAGGAGCAAAAAAACAATATCCACCATCGGAGCGATTTGAAAGCTCGGAGCGGGCGGTGAGATGGAGCCGCGAAAATTCATTTCAGTCGTTCGATCGGGACACGCTGATATGCGCGAGCAGAACGGTGGAGGCGGCCTCCAGATCGGAGATCATCCCTTGCACACGACCACGAAAAAACGCATAGGCGGCCATGAGGGGAATTCCAATCACAAGTCCAGCTGCTGTGGTTATGAGAGCCTCGGCCACGCCGCCCGCAAGAAGCATCGGACGCGAGGAAACAACATCATTTGCCACAACCGTGAAGGAGGTGATCATTCCCAGAACTGTGCCAAGAAGGCCAAGCATGGGAGCGATAGATCCAATATCGGCCAAGTAGCTGATGCGTTGATTCCAGAGGCTCGCCAAACGGAGGCCCTCGGCTTGAGCAATCTCGCGCACTTCGGCCATGGATGACGCCGGATTGTTTGTGAGGAAATGCAGTGCCCGCTCCATCACACTTGCGATAGCTTGGTTGTGGCGATTGGAGAGGGCCAGCAATCCAAGATAGTCGCCTTTGCGGATGAGTGCGTCGGCGCCCTGCATGTAGCGGTGGCTCACCACAGCGCCTCGATTCATCGTCACCAAGTAGACAAGAATCAGCGTAAGGCCCAGCACCGAGATGGCTCCCAGTGGATACATGATCGGTCCACCAGACTGGATGATCTGCCAGAGATCTGTCGAACGAGCAGTCTGCTCTTGGGAAAAGCCCGTGGTTACGGCCGCCAGCAGAGACGCAGCGGAGAGGATCAATTTCATAGGAGCGACTTTATCAAAGCCTACCCTCCTTGCAAGCCCCGCCCCTTGGCGAGGGCCTGGCAAAGAGCCAATCCAATCCTGCTCCACATTTCCTACTGCTGCATTCCCGAAATAATGCTGATGAGCGGCATGAAGAGAGCGATGACGATAGTTCCGACCACAACAGCCAAGAAAACAATCATCACCGGCTCGAGCATGGAGGTGAGGCCTGCAACGGCATTGTCCACCTCGTCGTCATAGACATCTGCGATTTTGAGAAGCATGTCGGGCAACTGGCCGGTTTCTTCACCGACATCGATCATACTAACAACCATCGGTGGAAAAATCCCACTGGCCTCGAGGGGCTGCACAATCGACTCACCCTCACGCACACTGTCGTGCACTCGATTGATGGCACCGGCGATAACGGCGTTTCCAGCTGTCTCGCGAGTGATGTTGAGGGCTTGGAGAATCGGCACGCCGCTGGTCACGAGCGTGCCCAGCGTTCTTGAAAAACGGGAAATGGCGCTCTTTTTAGTAAGGTCTCCGAAGAGTGGAGCTCTCAGGAGGAACGCATCGATGAAAGCCGAGCCCTTTGGCGTATTGGAGGCGAATTTGTAGGTCACACCGATTCCAATAAAAGCACCAATGATGAGAAGGAGGTTGTTCTTAACAAAGTTGCTGGTCCCGATGACAAACTGCGTCAACCCCGGTAGCGGCTTGCCACCGAGCATGTCTGCAAAAATAGCCTCAAACTTTGGAACGATGAAAACAAGCAGGAATGCCATGATAATGATGGCAATAACCAGAACAATCACCGGATAAAACATGGCCGAGACGACCTTGTTTTTGGTCTTCTGCGCCTTCTCTTGAAACTCGGCAAGACGGAGGAGGACGATCTCCAACACACCACCGAGTTCGCCAGCCTTCACCATGTTGATGTAGAGTTTGTTGAAAATACGGGGATACCCTGCAAGCGCTTCCGAGAAAGTTCCACCACCCTGCACGGATTCCGCGATGCCGGTGATGGTTTTCTTGAGAACGGGGTCGGGCTCTTGTTTCGAGAGCACAGTCAGTCCACGGAGGAGAGGCAACCCAGCGTCGATGAGCGTGGCAAGTTGCCGAGTAAAGATCATGAGCGTTCGGCCCTTGATCGTCTTTTTTTCAAGGAAAGGGATGTTCAGGTTGATCTTGATATCCTTCTTCGCAACGGATGTGGACGATACGGCTGCCTTGCGTTTGGGAGCCTTGCCTCCTTCGGTGATCGACTTGGGAAAATACCCTGCCTGCCGGATTTGCGCGACAGCGTCGGCTTGTGACCCCGCATCGATGGCACCCGTTGTTTCCTGGCCTCGGGCATCGAGCGCTACATAGTTATAGGTGGGCATAAAGTTGGATGGGGGTTGTTAGAGGAGGCAATTCATGCGAAATCCCGCCCCGACTGTCGAGCATGGAATTCAAGTGTGTGGAATTCAAATGTTGCTGAGAAAGGGGTTCCGTTCGATCTCGTGACCGATTGTGGTTTCCGGTCCATGACCAGGCAGCACGCGTGTGGCAGGATCGAGTGGGAAGATTTTTTTGCGGATTCCCTCGAAGAGAAGTGGTCCGTCACCGCTCGGCAAATCCCAGCGTCCCACGCCCTCCCTGAAGAGCACATCGCCCGCCACCAGTAATCCCTCTTCAGAAAAGTGAAAACACAAACTGCCCGGACAATGCCCGGGAACATGCAGGCAGGAAATATTCAGTCCGCAAATTTCGCGCGTCACCCCCTCCTCAAGAAGGAGATCGGCGGAGCAAGGCTCGTATTGGATGTCGAACCCATGTTTTTTAAAAAACGAGCCATCCACAAGCATCGGAACCGTATCCGGATGAAAAGCCACGCGGCAGCTGTGCCTCCGCTGGATTTTTGCCGCATCCATCACATGGTCAAAATGGCCGTGGGTGAGCAACAACCAATCGATCTTCTTTTCCGCGAAGTGCGCGTCGGAACCTTCCGGAGCGTCGAAAAGCAAGTTTCCAGATGGGTTCTCGAAAAAGTAGGCATTTGTATCCAGGGGACCACCTGTGAATTTTTTGAACGTCATGATAAGAAATGGGGTCGTATAAAAAGCGCGCAGAGGTTTGATTGTTGCGGGCAACTCTGCAAGATTTACAAACAACACACATGAATTTTTTAAAAATCGCACTGACCACATCGTTAGCGGTGGTGTTTTTTCTCAATCCCCTTTTTGGCGCCAAGACAAGCGCTGCGGATCAAGGCCAAGTCGCCTTGGCTGTGGCAAACTGGCTCCAGCAGGCCCACTACACTCGCAAGGAGATGGATGCCGACATGTCCGCCAAACTCCTCACCACCTACTTGGAGCTTCTCGACTACAACAAACTTTATTTCACCCAAGAGGACATTAACGAATTCAGCCTGAAATATTCCGAGAACTTGCACAAATTCATTCGCTCAGGAGACCTCTCGCCTTCCAGTGAGATTTTCGAACGCTTCAAATCACGCGTCGAAAACCGCGTGGAGGCGAATAAAAAACTCGCCAGCCAAGAATATCATTTCAAGGGCAAAGACGAGGTCGAGCTGAACCGGCAAAAGTCCCCGTGGCCTAAAAACCTCGCGGAGGCCGACAAAATCTGGAGCAATCGTGTGGAGGCGGAAATTCTTCAAGAACACCTCAGCGAGTTGAAACTCCGCTCTCCGGAAGAAACCGTGACCCGTCGCTACGATCAAGCCTTGCGCAATGTCAGGGAGATGAGTGCCGAGGATGTCACAAGCACATTCCTGAAAGCTCTCGCCCAAAGCTACGACCCCCACTCCGAATACATGAGCCCGAGCGAGATGGAGAATTTCCAAATTTCCATGAAGTTGTCCCTCGTGGGCATTGGAGCCGTTCTGCGCTCGGAGGATGGATACACCAAAATTATGGAAGTCGTGCCTGGCGGACCAGCTGATCGCGATGGACGACTCAAGGTTGGAGACCGCATTCTGTCCGTGGGACAGGGAAATAATGAGTTTGAGGATGTGGTGGACATGAAGCTCGACAAGGTTGTCGAAAAAATCCGTGGCGCGAAGGACTCCATCGTTAGACTGCAAGTGATACCCAACGATGCCGACGACCCCTCAAAGCGTTCGATCATTGAGATCACCCGCGACGAGGTGAAGCTCAAGGACCAAGAGGCTAAAGCGGAACTCTTGGATGTCACCGATAGCGAAGGCCAGGTTACGCGCGTTGGCTGGATCACCCTGCCTTCATTCTACGCGAACATGAGCGGCAACGGGGAACCCAAGAGCACGACAGTGGATGTCGAAGCGCTCTTAAGCCGTCTGAAAAAAGAGAACATGGAAGGCCTCGTCATCGACTTGCGCCGCGATGGGGGTGGCTCACTGGAAGAAGCCATCAATCTGACTGGACTTTTCATTCCCCAAGGCCCCGTTGTGCAGGCCAAGGATCCCAGTGGGAAAATAACGGTGAACAACGACAAAAACCCAGAAGTCTCTTACTCAGGGCCGATGGTTGTTCTCATGAACCGCCTGAGCGCTTCGGCCAGTGAGATTTTTGCCGCCGCACTCCAAGATTACGGTCGCGCGTTGGTTGTAGGAGATGAGCGCAGCTTTGGCAAAGGCACCGTGCAAACTATTGTGGACCTCGACAAATCGATGTCGCTGCCGTTTTTCAATGTGAAGAAACAAAATGCCGGCGCTCTCAAGCTCACGATCCAGAAATTCTATCGCATCCTCGGGGGATCGACTCAGATCAAAGGAGTAGAGTCGGATATCGTCCTCCCCTCCCGCACAGACAGCGCCGAGATTGGCGAAGCTGCACTGAAAAATCCTCTGGATTACGACGAAGTCGCACCCGTCATTCTTGCTGCAAAGGACAAGGCGGCGCCATCGAGCCTCTTCTTGGAGGAACTCCGCCAACGCTCACTGAAACGGATTCAATGCGACCCCGAGTTCATTTATGTCAACGAGGATATGCAGCGCATCCGCGAGCGCATTACCAAAAACAGCATCAGCACCAACGAGGGAGTCCGCCGCAAGGAACTCGCAGATGAGAAGACGCGCAAGGAATCGCGCAAAGAGGAACGTGTTGCTCGAGGTTCCATGGTGAATGCCAAAGTGTGGCAACTCACACTCGACGATGTGAAAAATAATCGAAAGAATCTGGAAGTCGTCGACTACGAGCGCGAACGCGACAAAAAATACAGTATCGAAGAAGACTCCGAAGAAGAGAGCGACGAGGGCAAAGGCGGCAAAAAGTTACCCGAACCAGACCCGATTCGAAACGAGGCTGTCCGTATTATCACCGACTTCATCGAGCTCAGCAATTCCTCCAAAACCGCCAAGACCACGAGTGTGAGAACGACTCTCGAGTAAGGATCTTTTTTTACGCTTCGGCCCTCGGATGGGCCGCCATGAAGGCAGCCTTCAAACGCTCGATAGTGACATGAGTGTAGATTTGTGTTGTTGAGAGACTCGCGTGTCCCAGCAGCGTCTGAACGCTGCGCAGGTCGGCTCCGTTATCCAAGAGGTGCGTAGCAAAGCTGTGGCGCAACTTGTGGGGAGAGAGGTCACAGGGCAGTCCCGCTTGGGCAAGACGGAGCTTCAGGAGCGAGTTCACGGCGCGGGACGAGAGGCGTCGCCGAGATTTGTTGATAAACAAGGGACCTGCATGAACTCTTGCGGCGTGGCGGTAGCGTTGGATCGCCTCCAGAGCAGGCCCGCCGACCGGGCACACCCTCTCGCGGGAGCCTTTGCCCGTGACGCGAGCCGTTTCGCTGATCGGATCGACATCGCGCACATCCAGTCCGACGAGCTCCGAGAGACGCATTCCTGTGGAGTAAAAAAGCTCGATCACCGCAGCATCGCGCAAACCCATCCAAGTCGGTGCCTGCTTGCTTTTGACTGCCGCGACAGGAGCTGCGACGAGGGCATCCACCTGCGAAGTCGTGAGAAAGCGCGGTAGTTGCTTCTCGGCTTTGGGAAGCGAGACCTCAAGGAGCACATTTTTTGAAATCGTGCGGCGCATATGGAGAAAAGCATAGAAAGCCCGCAGCGCAGAAAAGCGCAAACGGACGCTGGCCCTGGCCATCGAGGCCTTCATCAATTCCAGCATCCAAGCGCGAAAGTCCTCGGGCTTCAGATCAGTCCAAGCGCCCGATGGACGGAATTTCCGGAAAGCCTCGAGCGAGGTGCGGTAGGTCCTGATCGTTTGGGGCGATGCGTTTTTTTCCGCCTCCAAGTGGCGAAGGAACTCCTCCGCGTGCCGGTCGAGCGGAGAGACCTTCGACAGCGACTTTTTCCTGCCGCCACCTTTCAATTTTGAGATGCGCTCCAGCTGCTGCCTGCGAAACCCTGATCAGCCATAATCTCGCTGCTCCAGCTGGAGATCACAGCCAGAGCCTGCACAGAGACCCCGGCACCCTTCCAGGAGGATTCTGACTGGACGAGCCATGAGCTGAGCGCCGCCCTCGCTGCAAACTCGCTTGCCGATGAGAGTTCGGATCCGGCCAATGAGGAGGAGGCCGACAAGCGCGCCAGCGTTTCCGAGGCACCTCCCTCACTCCAACTGCTGATGAGACCTGTCAACCAACTGGAAAGATTGACGGCCAGAATTTCGGTGAAGGCCGCAGAGCTGTGCTGCATGGAGGAACCTGCCAACTCAGCCGACAACTTTTGAAATCCCCCGAAGAGGCTGCTCTCCGCCTGCGATTCTTGAAGTCGAGAGAGAAGCCCCGCGAAAGCAGCCGAGCCCATGAGCGAGGAAGACCCCGCCAACTCAGCCGACAACTTTTGAAATCCACTGAAAAGGCTGCTCTCCAAATTCCATTCTGGGAGTCTCGAGAAAAACTCCGCCACCTCGGCGGATGAGAGGCTCTCGCGGAGGCGTTGTGAAATCGCGGAGTGCAACTCCTCAGAGTTCCACTGGTCGCTGGAGATACCGGCAAGAATCTCGCTTCCGAGCAGGGTTTGGAGAATCTCGCGCTCACGCGCCTCAAGGGAAAAACCACTTGAGACGCCCGCAGGAAAACCTCGCTGAAGTTTGATCAGAGCCGGCAAAAGCTCCTCCGAGGAGGCAAGGCAATGGGACACACTCTCTACAAGCCGCTGGAAGCTGAGGTGTATTGGAATCGTCGCAAAATCAAAGACCGTGGATTCGGAAAACCGATCCCGTGGCGTTGTGACAACCGGCGAACGGGCAAGGGCGTTCCATTTTCCCTGCCTCTGAAAACCGATCTCAACGGAGTAGGATCCTCCAGCTTTTTCAACGGGGATATACCAATTTCGAGCTTCAAAGGAGACCTCAATTTCCTTCTCAAGGACACCTGTGGCTTCTTCCACCCTTAAAAAACAAGGCCCACCGGGGTGACGAGAGATGTCGATATCCCAGTATGTGAAAAGCCAGTGGGGATCTTGAGCGACCAGAAATATCAACTCCTCTCCATAGCTGCGGGGCAGGGCGCCTAAATGATCGAGCAAATCTGTGGAAGCGCGCGGGCTTCCCCCGTCTTTTTCAGAATCCCCATCGCTATCAACAAAGACCCTTTCTCGCGACGGAGATTTCTTTGAAGGACTCGATACCACGGTATCCGCAGTGCGGTTGACGCGCTTCGTTTTGCCTACCGAGGCCACCGCATTGTCGGGGTTTTTTTTCATGCTGATTTGTTTGAATCCGCAGACTTATACAACTCACTACCGACAGGAGAAATGGGTTGCAAGCCCCATATTGCTCAACCGGATTGCCGCCCCTCTCACGGAGGTGGAAAAAGAAACACTACGAACGGCATTTTCAGCGCCCGAGGGGCTTTGAGTCGAGCCGCCCGTTCACAAACGCACCGTTGCCAGTTCCGCCGCGAGCGTTATTGTTTTAGGGATGAGCAGGATTCGCTTTCGCATAATTCCCCCAGTGGATCGGCCTTCTGACCCCGTCTTTGTGTCAGGCAGCCGTGAGGCGCTGGGTCTCTGGGATCCCGCGAAGGCGCTGCCCTTGAAATACAATCCTCCCTTTCACACAGGCGAGATCGAAGCCCCGACGGGTTTGCACTTTGAGTATAAAATCACGCGTGGATCCTGGGAACGCGAAGCCGTAGAGGCTCATGGCGATGTGCCAGGAAACCTGTCGCACGAAGTTTGGCTCGATGCGACCCTCCAACACACCGTGGCAGATTGGAAAGACCGCTTCAAAGGCAGGCTGACGCGAGATGTCATGAGCTCGCGCCTTCTTGCCCAGGACCGTGAACTTCTGATTTGGCTACCAGAGGGTTACTCCCGAGAAAGTGAGCACCGTTTTCCTCTTATCGTCCTTCACGATGGCGACGGCATTTTCGACCCCAGACTGAGCATGCCCTCCGGCATCGATCTGGCCGCCGATGAATGGGCCTCCCTCCTTGCCCGGCGGGGAATCATTCCAGAATCCATCGTCGTCGGCGTGCGTCATCCAGAGGGCTTCGCACCCGAGGACATCACGCTGCGCGACTACGAACTCTCGCCAGAATTGGGTGGCGTGGGCTATGCCCGTTTTATCACCCAAGAGCTGGTGCCCCACATGGACCAACACTATCGCACCATTGCTTCGCCAGCTTCGCGCCTTCTTGGTGGCGTGGGTCTTGGCGCGCTCAATGCTTTCCACACCGCACTGATGCATCCGGGTGTTTTTGGTGGTGCGGCCTGCCTTTCCACTTCCTTTGAGGATGTCTCCCAGTCCATCCCGGCGGCTTGCGCTGCTCTGCGTCTGCTCGAGGAAATACCGACCCTCGATAAAAATCTCCGGATTTACTTCGACTACGGCGATCAAGAAATCGACGAGTGCTACGAGGGCTATCACCACATGCTGGCCTCGCTCCTCATTTCCAAAGGCTGGACCGAGGGCGTGCAATTCCTCATTCGACGCATCCCAGGGGCTGGTCACAACCCTCTCTCCTGGCGCGGTCGCTTGGGAGAGGCCTTGAGTTTTGCAGGTTCACCACAGCCGCATCGAATCACTCCACGGAAATAGGGGCACCCGCTGCAGCAAAAAGGTGCCCACGCCCAGGGAAATCGGTGGCGCTGCTTTTGAAGATTCGCGCTTGATCTTACCGAGCGTTTCAGAGAACTTGCCCTTCTCGTTTTCGGGGTCTTAGCTCAGTTGGTAGAGCGCCTCAATGGCATTGAGGAGGTCAGGGGTTCGAATCCCCTAGGCTCCACCACCCGCAGAACGAGATGGGATGCGGATCAAGGGTAAAAGAAGCAAAAAAGGCAAAATGAATTTTTCGGTCAAGTGCCCTTAAACTGCCCTTAAAAATCGAAAGGGTGCGGCGAGCGGGCCTCGGAGAAAAATGGTAACCGCTGGGATTTGTCCAGTTCGGCCCGCCCACCGCAAAATTCGTATTCGTCTACACCTGCCCCGCGAGATGGATCGCGGAGTTGCTCCAGATAGTCCCATGCAGCCTTTCGATCTTTTTTGGGGTCTTTGCCCTGCTTCGTCTGGAAAAACGCGTCCTGTGCCATTTTAGGAAGATTTCTCCGCAAGAAGTTTTTGGAGTCGGCGATTCTCGAGAATTACTCCGTGCAAAATTTTTGCTATTTTCTCTGGCTCTGTTGAAGCGATTGCATCTGCGAATGCGTCTGCATCGGCGCGCCGATGGCGTGCTTTTTTTCGCTCACTCGAAAGCTCTCTGGCCCTCTGCCTGCGGCGTGCGGCGTTTTGTGGAAGTGCCTTCCATCGGTTGAACTCGCGCCACTCAAGGATGGTTTCCAAGAATCGTGTCGCCATCGGGATCGCGACCTTCTGATCAAATGTGTATCTCGCTACATTGCATTTGTAGGTTGAAAGTGTCGCCTTGCAACCTTCCACCTCCACAACAGCGTCGGCGCGCTTGGGTTTCTTTTTCCTGCTGTCGTATGGCGTTGCGTCCGGTGGCCCGAACGACCGGAGAGGCTGCCACAGAGCGTCCTCTTGTTCCTCCGGCGGCGCGATGGTGATCACCAGCCCTTGAGTCGCGATCTGGATTGGCGGCGCGCCAGGAGCGAGTCCTTGCAGGGCAATTTGGAGTGGCGAGATCATTTGAGTTTCGTGATCTGTTTTGCAACGACCGCAAGCTCGGCCTCGAGAGATGCGATCATGGAGCGGCATTGTTTCGCGTAGCTCGGCAGTGCTTCTGCGACAAGTCGGTTCTGTGAGATGCCACTCACAGCCATTTGAAGATGCTCTTCGAAGCG
>Ga0247838_1001382_pt1 | contig 34794 bp, 16 predicted proteins | sample LaCruzMarch2015__5_FD_189097 | JGI IMG/M metagenome (GOLD analysis project Ga0247838, IMG submission 189097) | Freshwater microbial communities from meromictic Lake La Cruz, Castile-La Mancha, Spain - LaCruzMarch2015_15m | ecosystem: Environmental > Aquatic > Freshwater > Lake | place: Spain... | reverse complement strand
TAGCCCTGAAAGGGCGTGACCCAAACGCGGGGTTCTTATGTCACGCCCTTTCAGGGCTGGGGTCGGTTATCCGTCATACCCAGGGCGTTGCCCTGGGCTGGTATGTCGCGCCCCTTCGGGGCTTTGGGCTACCGCAGGATTAGCTGGAATGGTGTACTAGAAGACCAGGGGGCTATCGCCCCTCTGGCCCCCAAGAGGTCAAGAAGAAAAGGATCAAGGGCTAAGCGTCCTGGCGAGACGAAAACCGATATCCAGATCGCGGTTGCTCAGTCGTCAAAGGTTACTGCATGACGCCCCAGCGCGAAGGGACGAACCATGGTGACCCGGTGCTGGTGGTCTTCTCTCTCAGATCGACCCTCTTCTCCGGCGGGCGAGCCCATGAGGAAGCTCCCGGCGGGTATCACGACCATTTCCGGACCCTGACTGATGGTCTTCCCCTTGCCCAGTAGCCCAGACAAGCCGTCCGCCTTTAGCTTGACCGGCGTCCGCAGCGGATCTTGAAAGGCCACCGGCAACCCCAGTGCCCGCGCCGCAGCGCGCTGGAGGTCCTGCACCTTGGCCGCCGGCCAGCCGTGGATGTCGGGGATACCCGCAGCGGCGGGCGGGGTCTCGACCCGTGCGGCGGGCACAGGGCCATCGCTCACCCCCAGCACCAGCGCCCAGGTCTCCACCGCCCACCGGGCGGGTTCAGACGCCATTCCCAGATCCGCCTCCAGCCGCCGGGTCAGACGCTCGATCTGCATCGCCGGGGGTACCTGACTCGCGCCGAGCAGTTCCTCCGCCACCCGCTGGCGCAAGGCCCCGACCAGGACGTTGATTTCCCGCTGATGGGTCCCGCACAGGTTCCGCAACAGGCCCTCGCAGCGGGCCGGGTCTTCCGTCAGGCTGTAGCCGAAGCGCCGGATCAGGTCGCGCAGGGTGTCGCGCACGCGCTCTTCCATTGGGTCAATCTCCACTCGGGTCGCTGGATGACGATGCGGGCGGGAATCAGGACCGGGCGCTGCCCGGCGCCTGGTCAGAAACCGCCTGCCATTGCAGGTCTCATCGGGATCTGTGCGCGATTATCGCAGGCTCACCGAACCCCTCGCCAGCGGGATGGCGACCACTAAGGCGGGACTGGCGGCACTCCCACGCACTGAGACAGTGCAAGTATCGGCGATGCCGCCCCCAAGAAACGCGGGATCTGTAGGTTGGACCGACGAAGGAGGCTCAGCATGCAGCCGCTTGCGTGGCGCCAAACGCTGGGGTTCCTGCGTCACCCCAGCCTGCACCGAATGCTTGCACAGTCTCCTTCGGCTCAGGCGGGCGCCAGGGTCTCGACCTCGAAGCCGACCAGGGTCCGCTGCTCGCGGCTGAATTCGATGCCGATGAGATGGATCGGCAGGCCCTGCGCGCGGTATTTGTCGGCGTAGCCGCGGTCTTTGAGCTGTTGCAGCGCCCGGCCCGCGGGCGCGATCTCCACCACCTTGAACTCGAACAGCCAGACCTGGGCCTCGAAACGGAGCGTCAGGTCGATACGCCCGTGCGCGGTGGCGTCCTCCGGCGTCAGGTCCAGGCCCAGCGCGGCGATGTGGCTGTAGAAGACGCTGGCATAGAAGCCCTCATACCGGGCGATCGGGTTGTTGTCGTGCCACTGGTGGGGGATGGCGTCGAACAGGGCCTGCACATGGGCGCGCAGGGCCGCGAAATCGCCGCTGACCAGGACGTCGTAGAGCCGGCTTGCCAACTCGCTGGCCTGGCCGGGCTCGCCGATCATGGCCTTGGCGAGGCTGTCGTTGAGCGCCGCTTCCACCTCCAGGTTCGGATAGCCCAGGGTGTATTCCAGCCGCGCCCCCAGCCGTCGGCTGCCGGTGAAGGTGAGATAGCCGGTCTGCCACAGCAGGGCCTCGGGGGCGATATGGTCCACGTCGAAGGCCGACAGCAGGGCCTCGTCGGCACGCAACCGGGCGAGGCGTGGGGTGAAGAACTGGCGCCGAGCAAGCAGTTCGACCAGGAAGGTCGGCGTGCCGGTCTCGAACCAATAGGCGCGAAATTCGCGTTTCTGAAACAGCAGCAGCAGATCGAAGGGGTTGTAGACCGCCTCCCCAGTCCAGTTGTAACCGTTGTACCAACGGCGCACCTCGGCCCGGTCGAGCCCGGGCAGTTCCGGCGCGAAGACCTCATCTACATCGGCTTGCGTATAGCCGCACAGGGCCGAGTAGCGCGCATCGACTGTGATGTCATTGAGGTTGTTGAGCCCGGAGAAGATGCTGACCTTGCTGAATTTGCTCACCCCGGTCAGAAAGGCGAAGCGCAGATGGGCGTCGGCGCCCTTGATGACCGAGTACAGATTGCGCAGCCCGTCGCGCATTTCACCTGCTACCTCCGGGCGGGTGAGATTGTCCAGGATCGGCTTGTCGTATTCGTCCACCAGCACCACGACCCGCTGACCGTGCCGGGCCTGCGCCTGCCGGATCAGGTCCCCGAAGGTGCCGGCCACGTCGAGCCCCGGATGCCGGGTCAGGTCGAGCGCATCGGCATTGATGCGCAGCAGGTCGTCGATGCGGGCGTCGAGCGCGGCGCGGCTGTGCAGCACGCCCTCCGCGAAGCTGAGCCGGATGACCGGGAAGCGCACCGACCAGTCCCAGTGCGGATGGATCTCAAGCCCCCGGAACAGCGGTTCGTTACCGGCGAAGACCTCGGCGATGGTGTCGAGCAACAGGGACTTGCCGAAGCGCCGCGGACGGGAGAGGAAATAATACTTTCCCTCGGCGATCAGGGTCCGGAGAAACCCCGTTTTATCAACGTAATAGCAGTCGTCCTCGCGGATCTCGCGGAAGGTCTGGATACCGATGGGCAGCTTGCGGGTGTTCATGGTCGGTCTCGGCGGGTCAATGGCGGCGCTTGGATCGATCGATATGGAAGCTCTTCGAGGGATCGACGCGATCGTAGACCGAGAAGCGCGAGAACATGACCTCCATCGAGCCGTCCAGGGCGCCGAGCGCGCTGAGCCCCATGTCCAGCTCGCGGAAATAAAAGACCATGCCCAACCCGTTGCCCAACGCGAAGGCGCCATGGGCGAGCCCGAAATCCTTGAGCCACATCGCGGCCATCATCTGTGCCGGACCCGGGGACGGAATCGCCAACCGCTCTTGCAGGATCTCGAGCACCCCCCGAAACCGCTGCTCGACGGTCTTGTCCTTGAGCGGCTTGCCTTTCGCCCGGAAGGCCGGGTCCGGCACCAGTTCGTCGAGGAAGTAATTCATGATGACTGAAAAGTCGTCGGCCTCGACGAGCAGCATCTTCAACTGCTCGATCTTGTCCGCGAGACGGGTTGGCTTAATCATCGATAGGGTCTCCGGAGACGACAGAGACGATGCAGGCGGCCTCGTTCAAGAAGGGAAATCGGGGACGTCCCGCGGGAGAAACTGGGGGATACCATGGGATACTTGGTGGGACACTTGGTGGGACACTTAAGACGGACCACGGTTTCAACTTGCCCAAGGTACCACGGAAAAACCTCCGACAGACCACGGCTCCCGGTTGCCCAGGGAAAAACCGTGAGCGGTCATCGACCACGTCGAGCACCGTCGGCCGGATGCCCGCTGGGCGATCCCATATTCCCAGCATTGAAATGGCGGAACCGCTAGCGCGTTCCGCCCTACGCGGGCTTAGTGGCCTAGCGGACTAATCGTGGTACGTCCCCGATTTCCCGTCCGTCCCCGATTTCCCGTCCCCGATTTCCCCGCGTCCCCGATTTCCCCGCCCCGATTTCCCCCCGATTTCCCCACAGGTTATGCACAGCGGGTAGGTCGGGTTAGCGCAGTGTAACCCGACATCTTTCGAGCCTGCCGTCGGGTGACGCCCAGTAGGGCTAACCCGACCTACCCGCTTTCGCCCAGACCATACGGGAAGACCGCCTGGACCCCGTTGGAGCAGGCTGACCGGACCGGCTTCCTCACGCCGGCCAAGCACGGCCAGTCGGCCAAGGCCCATCAGGGGCCGCTGCCCAAGGTGCAGGTGGTGTTGAGGCAGCGGCTGCCGGGGCTCGCGTTGCCGTAGTTGCCGGTCCCGCCACGGGCATCGATCCCGGTCTGCGGAAGCGTCAGGACACCGGTGAAGGACACCGCCACCCGCCCGCCGCCACCGCCGACGCCGCTGCGACCGCCGAGGGCCGGGGCACCACCGTTGGCGCTGATGCTGCCGCTGCCGTCGAGATCGACGACGTTGATGTTCACGCTGCCGCCGGCCCCGGCGCCCGCGATGCTGCCGGCGTTGAGCCCCCCGTCGGCCCTGATGGTGCCGTCGAGGATCAGGGTGCCGGCCTCGATGCGGATGCGCCCGCCGCCGTCGCCGCCCGCGTAACCGCTCCAACTGCCGCCGCCACCGCCGAGATCCAGCGGATCGGTCTCGACTCCATAGACCGGCGCCGGCTGCCCGGATGAGTCGGACGCATAGCGCCCGCCGCGCCCGCCGTGGCTGCCGCCGGTGCCGACACCGCTGCCAGGCAGGAAGCCTTCGGTATGCGCACTGTCGCCGAGCCCAGCCCGCGGGACGCCGAGATAGCCGCGACCGGTGACGTCGATGCGCCCGGTGGCATCGACCTCGATACTGCCGGCGATCAGGTCGAGCAGACCCGCGTAGTTGGTCGTGGTGGGCGGGTGGGTCAGCAGACCATGGTCGGTGATGTCGAACCGGTCCGTTACCCGCAGCAGGTCGCCGACCTCCAGATGGCCGCCGCGGCGCAACAGCAGGTTGGCATACCGGTAATCGCCCTCGTAGGTCGCGCCGACGGCGGCCACGGTGGAGAAGGCGATGCCGTTCTCGTTCGGCGTCGCGACCTCGATGCGGTCGGACCCATTGGCGACGATCTCGAAGGTCTCGGTCTGGGTCAGGTCCGGGTTCAGCCGCAGCCCGACCAGGGCGCCCGGCAGTTGCGGCACCACGCCGTCCGTGGTCAGGGCCGCGGTCTCGACCGCCGTGACCAGGGCCGGGCCCATCAGTGGCAGCGGCGTGCCGGTGGCCGCGGTCTGGCCGACCTCGCCGGCGTCGATGACCAGGGTCTCGCTGCCGTCGATCAGCAGATAGAGGGTGCCGGCACTGCCTTGGGTGCTGTCGTAATTCCCCCGCCCGCGATGGGCGCTGAGATCGAGCAGGCCATTGAAGTCCGCAGTCGGGTCGATCAGGTTGGCCTCAATCCGGACCCGCCCGCCGCCGCCCCCGGCGTTCTGCGTCGCGGTCGAGCCCCCGCCGTTGGCGGAGATGGTGCCGAGGCCGGACAGGGTGCCCGCCCGCAGGCTGAGACTGCCGCCGGAACCGGAGCCGGCCGCGGAGCCGCCGCTGGCCGCCCCATCGGCGCGGATGGCGCCGTCCACGCGCAGCGTGTCGTCAACGATGATCCGGATACGCCCGCCGCCGTTGCCGCCCGCGATGCTGAACCAGCCGCCGCCGCCGCTGCCCAGATCGACCGGGCGGCGCGGATCGCCATAGACCAGATTCGTGACACGGTCGCCGCCGCTGTGCAGGGCGCCGCGGCCGCCATAGCTGCCGCCGGCCCCCTGTTGGGCGCCGGGCTGTCCATCCAGGGTCTGGCCGTAAACGTCGGACACGCCGCCCACATAGCCACGACCGGTGACGTCGATGGCCCCGCCGGCCTCGACCACCAGGCTGCCGGTCTCGATCAAGAGCCCCGCGGTCAGGCCCTGGCCATGGGTCAGCACGGCATTGGCACCGATGCGCAATTCACCGAGCACGCTGATGCCGTCATCGGCCACCACCCGGGCACCGCTGCTGAGCCGCAGGTTATCGAACACCTGGCCGCCCGCGATCCGCACCGAGTCGCCCGGTTGAGTGACGCCCTGGCCGTCGATGATCAGGTCACCGTGGGCCTGACCCGGACCGCGCAGGTGCAGGGTGCCGTGGCCGCCGTTGCCATAATTGCCAAGCCCTCCCAGGCTGCGGATGTTGGCGAGCGGGAGCGTCGGGCTTGCGGTGTAGCGGATCGCCACCCGCCCACCGCCGCCGCCGACGTTCTGCACCGCGGTCGAGGCACCGCCGCCGTTGGCGGTGATGGTGCCGGCGCCGGCCAGGGTGCCCACCCGCAGGTTGACACTGCCGCCGGAACCAGAGCCGGCCGCGGAGCCGCCACTGGTCGCCCCATCGGCGCGGATGGCACCAGCGTTCTCGATCACCCCGGCATCGATCAGCAGCAGGCCGCCACCGTTGCCGCCGACCATATTGCCCCACCGGCCGCCGCCGCTGCCCAACTCGCGCGGATCGGCGACGTCGCCGTAGGCGGGGTTCGGCAAGTCGCTCGCGGCGATCCCCGCACTGTAACGCCCGCCGAGGCCGCCATGGCTACCGCCGGTGCCGGCCGAACTCCCGGACGCGAAGCCAAGCGTCTGACCGCGACCCCCGTCCACGCCGGACACGCCGCCCACATAGCCGCGGCCGGTGACATCGATGGCCCCACCGGCCTCGACCACCAGGCGGGCGGTCTCGATCCGGAGCCCCGGGGCGTGACCCTGACTGTGGGTCAGTGCGGCGTTGGCACCGACGCGCAATTCATCCAGCACGCTGATGCCATCGTCGGCAACGACGCGGGCGCCGCTGGCGAGCACCAGGTTGTCGAATACCTGGCCGCCCTCGATGCGCACCGAGTCGTCCGGTTGGGTGACGCCCTGGCCGTCGATGATCAGGTCACCGTGGGCCTGGCCCGGACCGCGCAGGTGCAGGGTGCCGTGGCCGCCGTTGCCATAATTGCCAAGCCCTCCCAGGCTGCGGATGTTGGCGAGCGGGAGCGTCGGGCTTGCGGTGTAGCGGATCGCCACCCGCCCACCGCCGCCGCCGACGTTCTGCACCGCGGTCGAGGCACCGCCACCGTTGGCGGTGATGGTGCCGGCGCCGGCCAGGGTGCCCACCCGCAGGTTGACACTGCCGCCGGAACCGGAGCCGGCCGCGGAACTGCCGGTCGCCCCATCGGCGCGGATGGCGCCGTCGTTCTCGATCACCCCGGCGTCGATCAGTAACAAGCCGCCGCCGTCGCCGCCATCCACAGTGAACCAGACTCCGCCGCCGCTGCCCAACTCGCGCGGGTCGGCGATGCTATCGTAGGCCGGGCTGGCAACTTCGGCGGTGCCGGCGCTATAACGCCCACCCAGACCGCCATGGCTGCCCCCGGTGCCGGTCGGGCTCCCGGACGCAAAGCCCTGGGTCTGGCCGCGTCCGCCGTCCACGCCGGACACACCGCCCAGATACCCGCGGCCGGTGACGTCGATGCGCCCGGTCGCGGCCAGCCGCAGTCGGGTGGCGATGAGGTCCAGCCGCCCGGCATAGGTGCGGCTGGTCTGGGGATGGGTCAGCAGCCCATGGTCGGTGATGTCCAGCACACCGGTCACTTGCAACCGGTCGCCGACCTCCAGATGACCGCCGCGACGCAGCAACAGGTTCGGCCAGGTATAGACCAGGCCATAGCCGCGCCCGACCCCGGCGACGCTGGCGAAGGCCACGCCGTGTTCATTCGGCGTGGTCACGGTCAGGCCGCCCGCGGTATTGCCGACGATGGCGAAGGTCTCGGCCTGCTCCAGGTTCGGATTGAGCCGTTGGCCCAACAGGGCACCGGGCAACAGCGGGACCCGACCGTCGGTGGTCAGCCCGTTGCTGGTCACCGCGGCGGTGATGCCCGGCCCGAGCAGCGGCAGCGGCGTGCCGATGGTCGCGGTCTGGCCGCTCTCCCGGTCATCGACGATCAGGGTGCCAACCCCGGCGATCTCCGTATACACCGTGCCGGCGCTGCCCTGGGTGTCGTCGTAGCTCTCCCGGCCGCGATGGGTCGTCACGGCGAGCAGGCCGTTGAGGTCCGCGGTGGTGTCGATGAGGTCGGCATAGAGGGCGATGCGCCCCCCGCCCCCGCCGGTCAGCGAATACGCCGCGGATTCCCCACCATTGGCGGAGATGGTCCCCAGACCGCCCAGGCGCCTGGTCTGGATCAGGATCGATCCACCGGAGCCGGCGCCGGAGGCGGCACCGGTCCGGGTCCCGCCATCGGCACGGATGGCACCGTTCACCCGCACCTCGTCGCTCGCGACGAGGCGGATGCGCCCGCCACCATTACCCCCGGCCCCGTTCCCCCAGCCGCCGCCGCCGCTGCCGAGATGGATCGGCCGGCGCACGTCGCCGTAGACCGGATTGGTGATGCGATTACCGCCGCTGAACAGCGCACCGCGCCCGCCGTAGCTGCCGCCGGCCCCTTGCTGGGCGCCGGCCTGGCCGTTCAGGGTCGTGCCGGCCGTGACAAACGGGGTGCTTTGGTTGCCGCCGAGATAGCCGCGGTCGACGACATCGATGGCGCTACCGGCCTCCACCACCACCCGTCTGGCCTCGATATCGAGACCGGACTCGGCGGCGGTGGGATGGGTCAGCAGCGCGTTGCCCGTGAGCGTCAGGTCGCCGCTGATACGGATCGGCTGATTGACGATCACTCGCGCCCCGTTCTGCAATCGGATGGCAGCGAAGGTCTGCCCGGAAGGTAGCAGCAGGTCGGTGAAGGGCGAGTTCGCCCCCTGGCCGTTGATCACCAGTTCGCCACCGGTCTCAGTCTCGGTCTCGGCCAGCAAATAGACGGTGCCGTCCGCGCCGGTGCCGTAGGACCCGCGCCCACCGGCGGCGGTGATGCCTGCCAGGTTCAGGGTGCCAAGGTCGAGATAGCGGATCGCCACCCGGCCGCCGCCCGCACCGGTGAGGGTAACGCTGGTGGGGGCGGCGCCGTCCGCCTGGATCAGACCGCGTCCGGAGGCCGTGCGCAGGGTCAGGTTCACGCTACCGCCGGAACCGGCGCCGGCCGCGGAGCCCGCGGACAGGGCGCCGCGGGCGTCGATCAGACCGTCCTGTACCAGGTTGATCGCGCCGATCAGCACACGCCCGCCGCCGTCGCCGCCGACAACGCTGGACCAACTCCCGCCGCCGCTGCCCAGGTCCGTCGGATTCACCAGGTCGCCGTAGATCGGGTTCGGTTGACCCGATGCCCCGCTGAATCGCCCGCCGAGGCCGGCATGACTGCCGCCGGTGCCGGACGCGGCACCGGGCAAAAAGCCCGTGGTGTGGGCCTGGCCATCCGGCAGCCCGGCGCGGATGCCGCCCAGGTAGCCGCGACCCGCGACATCGATGCGCGAGGTCGCGTCCACCGTCAGGGTCCAGGCGGTGACGTGCAGCGACTGCGCCTCGGTGGCCGTGGTCTCGCGATGGGTCAGCACCGCGCCGTCGATCAGTTCCAGGTTGCCGAAGCTGCGCGCGCCGACCAGGGTCAGGGTGGCACCCTGGACGCGGACATTGCGGCCGTCGAAGGCCGCGTCGGCGATCTCGGTGTTGCTGGTGATCAGCAGCACCGAGGCACCGGTGGCGAAGGTGGCAGTGGCGCCCGAGTCCCCCATCGGGGCACCCTGGGCATCCGCGGGCAGGGGCTCGCGGTTGCCGGCCAGGTCCACGCCGAGGGTGGCGAACTCATAGCTGCCGTCGCCGCCCATCCGGGTGGCATCGAAGGCAATGGTGCCGGTCTCCCCGCCGGGGGACGGGAACTGCCCGTTACCTCTGCCGTCCGCGCCGGTATAGCGGTTGAAGGTGCCGAGCCCATTGCGGCGGAACCACAGTTCCACATGGGCGAGATCGGCGAGCCCGTCGGTCACCTGATAGCTGACCTGGGTGACCGCGCCGTCGGCCGGACTGGATGCCGCTGTCGCAAGGGTCGCCGGCGGCGTGATGTCGGCCCCGGTCAGGATCACGTCCACCGGGATCGCCGCGCCCTCGTTGCCGGACGCATCGCTGGCAAAGGCCAGCAGCCGCAGCGCGGTGCCGGGGGTGCCGGGCGGCACGGTGAGCGTGAAAGTGGCGCCCGCCGGGGTCGCGGCCGGCTCCACCTGGACCTGATCGGCCAGGGTCAGGGCGCCGGAGGTGGCGACACGGATCGAGGCCACGCCCACCGCATCCGCCGCGGTAACCTGCACCTGGATGTGATCGCCGAAGTTGTACGGAGTCTGCGGTGCAGGCGCGACGATCGACACCGTCGGCGCGGTCTGATCGACCAGGGTCAGCGTGACCACCGCGACCGGGGCACTGTGCCCGGCGGTGTCGGTGGCCGCGGCCTCCAGCCGCAGGGTGCTGCCGATGGCCGCGTCGCCCGGCACCGTGAAGCTGACGCTGCGCACGGCGTCGTTGGCCGCCGGGCTCACCGCGACCTGGCGGCTGTCGCTGAGTGCGCCACTGGCCGTGACCCTGATGTCGGTGACACCACCGACCGCGTCCTGGGCGCGCACCGTGACGCCGATGACGGCACCGGGTTCGACCTGACCGCCGGTGGCCGGGGTCAATATTGCCACCGTCGGCGAGGTGTCCAAGGCGCTGTTGACGGTCACCGGGACCGCCACCGGCGTGAGGCCGCCCGCGGTGACATAGACCAGGGTCGCGCCGTTGCCGACCGCGGTGATGCGTCCACCGGCGGTGACGGTCGCCACCGCCGCATCGGCACTGGAGAAACTCGCCTGGGCGGTCAGGGTCTGGGTGCCGGCGTTGCTGTAGAGTCCGGTGACGGCCAGTTGGCGGGTCTCGCCGAGGAAGCTCAGGACGATCGGTGTGGGCGTCACCTGCAAGGATTGCAGCGTGACGATGGACACCGTCACCGACACCCGCGCCTCCCGCCCACCAGCGGTGACGACGATCTCGACCGCACCGTTGCCGACCGCGGCCACGCGGCCGGCAGCGGTGACCGTGGCCACCGTGGGGGCGGTCGACGCGAAGCCGGCGGTGGCGGTCAGATCGGCACTGGCGCCGTTGTCATACTGGCCGGTGACGGTGAGATCCGCCACGGCGCCGGCGCTGGTGAAGGACAGGTTGACCGGCGCGACGACGATGGACACCAGGGTCGGCAGGACCGGCACCGTCACTTGGGTCGGCTGGCTCGGGGTCGGCGAACTGGCGAGATCGAAGGCTTGGGCCTGGATGCGATCCCCGGCCGCGGCTTCGATGAGGGTGCTGAAGTGCCCGCTGCCGTCGGTACCGACCTGGGTGCTGAAGCCGGTATCCAAATTGGTCAGTGTCACCCGTGCCCCGGCCAAGCTCTGGCCGGCGATGCGGACCTGATTGGCGGTCGTGGGTTGCGGGGCCTCGAGGGTCGGTGCGGCCGGCGCGGCACCGGCCGGCGGCGCGACGACGATGAATTCCAGAAAAGAACCAGCGGCCGCCGGGTCGTTACTGATACCGGCGCCGTTGGTCGCGACCAGATAGAGTCGATGGGCGCCGGGGCTGAGCCCCGTGGTGGCGATGCGCACGCCGGTCCCGGCGACGGTGAGCGGCTGCGGCAGGGCCAAGTCGTCCAGATAGACCAGGGTCTGCGCGATGCCGCTGGGGTCAGTGATCGCGACGATGACGGTCAGCGCCTCGCCAAGCAGCACCTGCTGGCCGGCAGCGACACCGGAGAAGCCGACGGTCGGCGGGTCGGTGTTGGCGGCGAGCGCGAATTGGTAGAGGGCCTCGCCGGTCTGGCCGAGTCCATCCTGCGCTACCGCGCGGACCGCGTGGTCGCCGAGCCCGAGCCCGAGGGTACTGAGGATCGCCTGGAAGGGAGCGATGTTGACGGTCTTGAACGGGGTCACTGCACCGTCGAGGAAGAACGCCACTTGCCGCACGCCGGCGCTGACCGCGGTCGGGGTCAGGTCCAGCGACACCCCCTGGCGGAGCGGCTGGGTCTGGAGGGCCGGCAGGCTGATGGTCGGGGGCGTCGCACTCGGCGCGACCAGCAGGGCTAGGGTCGCGTCGCGGCTGTTGCCGGCGCCGTCGTAGGCCGTGACCAGGAGTTGATAGTCGTGGCCCGCGGTCAGGCCGGCGGAGTCGATCGCGAACAGGAACGGCGGGGCGTCCCCGGCGAACACCGAGCGCTGGTCGATCAACCGGTACAGCGCACCGGCCACACCCAGGTCCTTGATGCGCGCCTCGACCCGTGCGACCCGACTGCCTTGGTCCGTGGCGTAGGCATTGAGCTGCACCACCTGGCCGGGGATCACCCGGTTCGGGTCCACCGGCGGGGCGACCGACAGGGTCAGTTCGGGCGGCGTCAGGTCATTGTCACCGCTACCGGTGGTGGTGAAGCGGCTGCTCCATTCCTGGGTCATCGCGAACCCGTCCTGGTCGGTCACGGCGGTGGTAATGACCACCGTGTATTCGGCATTCGGCGCCAAGGTGCCGATCACCGGGCCCCAGACCACGACGGTCTTGCCGTTGAGGGGTTCCAAGCGCAGCAGGCCGAGGAGCCGCCCACCACTGCTGTCGAAGACGTTGAATGACCCGGCCTCGCCGGTGCTGAGCGAGGCGGCGTTCATCGCCTCGCTGAAGAACGCCACCACCGGCGACTCGACGCCGACCCCGGTCATGTTCGGTGCCGGCAACACGCTCACCGCCGGGGTGCCGTCCGTCGGCACGCGGTCGGGCGGGAACTCGCCGACCAGACAGCCGAGGCTGCCCACCACCACTCGCAGGCTCAGGTTTTGATCCGCCAGGGCCATGCAGGTGGTGATCTCGCCGGACCGCAGCGGTAACACCCGGAACACCTCGGTGGCGGTCTCGCCGGGCAGCAGATGGCCAAGATTACGCAGATCGGCACCTTCGATTTCGGTGCAAGCGGGAGCGCCGCCGGTGTCGATGATGCAGCGCAACAGGTGGGCGTCGAAGCCCATGTCCAGGTCCAAACTCGCGTAGAGGGCCGGGATATCATCGGTGTTGGTGATCTTGACCTCCAGATCGTAGGGCACGCCGGCGGTGACCCGATCCGGATGCACGACCTGGACATCAAGGGTGGGCGGGCCGCGAACCTCGACGCTGGTCTCGGCGCTGCCGCTGAACGGGATCGGCGCATCCTCGGGGATACCGGGCCCGGTGAGCGCACCGCCGAACTCGACCCGCACCGGGCGCACGCCGATCTCATCGCCGCGCACCACGAACTCGCGCTCGGACTGCCCCGGCTCCGCGACGTTACCCGGAAGGATGGCGCCGAATACGGCGACCCCATCGGCCGGCAACATGCTGGTGAGTCCGGCAGTCGGAAAGGCGATCCTGGCACTCACGTCGCTCAGCGTGAAGATGCCCGAGGTGTTCATCAGCAGCAGGCGGACCGAGAAGAACTCCTTCAGTGACTTGATCCGCCCCTCAATGACGATGATGCCGGGCAGCGAGATGTCGGGTTGTCCCGGCACCGTGACCGACTGCTGAAAGACGATGATCTGGGTGTCCTGGATGTTGGGGCTGCCGCCGCCGTCGCCGCGCCCGCCTGGGATGGCGTAGGTCTCGACGCCGGTCTCTTCGGGGGCGACAATCCGACTCGCGATCGGGACCGACACCGGCACTGGCCGGTTGCCGATGGTGAGCACGATATCGAACACCGAGACGTTGTAGTTGGCGGGGTCGTCCAGCGCGATCACGCCGTCGGCGACCAGGGCCTCGATCTGCTGCGGCGCGAGCCGTTCGGAGGTGATGCGCGACACCACCACTGACTCCAAGGAGACCTGGGTGATGGCGACCGACTGCTCGGCGCGGTTGCCATTGGCGTCCACCGCGCGGACGCGAACACCGTTGACCGCGTTGCGGGTCAGGGGCAGGTTCAGATCGAAGCCACCGCCGACGTCGGGCAGGGTCTGGGTGGTGCGCCCGCCGGGACCGCTGACCTCGACTTCGATTCCCGCCATCGCCGGGGTGGCGAGTCCGGCCAGGACCAGCAGCGCCAGCACGAGTCCGGCCCAACCGAAATGGTATCGGTCCGCACCGCGGACCCTGCGGGCCGGGCTGCGGTGCGGACCGGACGCTGATGACGGCCGTGGATTTTCGCTGTTCATGCTCATTCTCCCGGCGCGACGCTGAGGGTGGCCGGGCCCGGCGGCACCAGCGGGAACTGGTAGAGGCCGTTCGGATCCGTGTACCGGACCTCGCCGGTCTCCGCGAGCTTGACCGGCACCCCGGCCAGGGGCTCGCCGCCCCCGGCGGTGACCACCTGGCCGATGACTGACGCGCCCGGCTGACCTGGTGCCTGCGGATGTTCGAGCCCGGGTGTCAGGCGCACGCTGCGGGTCTCCAGCACCTGACCGGCGGCGTCTTTGACCTCGACGACCAACTGCACGTCCTCGGCGCCGACCGTCCCGGGCGACTGCGCCACCGGGCTCGCCGGCTCATGGGCTTCGATCGTCATGCGAGCCTGGGGGCTTGGTGCGTAGGGTCGGGAGCGAAAGGTGACATCGACCCCTTTGCTGAAGACCCGGACAGCGACTTCGCGGTGTGCGTTCTGATTCTTGGTGAGGAGCACCTTAGCCCCGGACAGCACGGTGTCGAGTGGGCCGCAGAGCGAGTCAACACATCGGTCGGCTTCGGCGATGGCGTCGAGCAGGTCCTGCGGCACCGGCCCGCCGTCCGGAGGCGAGACGATGGTCAGACGTTCGATGATCGGCGTCGGCGGATCACAGTCGTCGGCAGCCATCGCGTGGCCGGCCCCGGTGGCGCCAGCACAGGGGTCGGGGCCGTTGTCGACCGTTTCGACCGCGACCTCGATCAGCGGTGCCGTAACGACCTCTCCCGACGCGGCCATCACCGTGACCGGGGCCGGTGGCGGCGGCAGCGCGATGGGCGGGTCCGGCACTGGGGTCGGTTCGGTGTCGGGCGCCGGTGGCGGGGTCGGGGCGTTCAGGACGAAGTCGCGGAAGCCATGGCCGATCGGATCGAACCAGCCGTCGAAGACCTGACTGCCGATCTGCGGGTGAGAGATCTCGACGCGCACGATGGGCACAACGCCGGACTGGTTAAGGTCGAGCGCGCGGAAGGTCCCGCACGCGTTCGTGACGAACAGGGCCGGCCCGCCATCCGGGCGCAGCACCCGCACCTGGGCACCGGACACCGGGTTACCGGCAGCGTCGGTTACCTGGCCGTTGAAACCCAACCCGACGCGGTGGATGACGCCGTTCTCGCGGTAATAGAGGCGCAGGCCGAAGGGATCCATGCGCACAAAAGACAGATGGCTCAGGCCGGACAGCAGCGTATAGCGATCCCGCTCGCAGTCGCTGGGGGCAAATGTCGGCGACTGGGTCGGCAGCGGCAAGGCGAGGATGCGGCCACCGTTGGCGGGGTCGCTGCCCTCGTCGGCCACATACAGGGTGCGCACGCGATCCAGATCCAGGCTGCGCGGGCGCTCGAAGAGATTGGCCCCGGGCGCGAACAGCGTGACCGCCCCGCCGCCCTGCGGCGGTACATAGAGCACGTTGTCGGTGGCGGTCTGGACCACATAGAGCGAATTGTCCGCCGCTCGTGCCAGGTCCATCCCCGGCCCGAACTGGAACAGCGGCGAGGCCGCGTGGGGCTGCCCGACGCGCCGATTGGCGGCGTAGGTGTGATTGACCGGCACCTTCTTGATCTGCTGCTCGATGGCGTCGGCGATGAACAACTGGCCGTCCAGCGACGCGACCATCGCCGGCACCGAGGTCGGACGCGCATAGCCGAGTAACTCGCTGAAATAGTTGCTCATGCCGACATGGGTGCGTTCCCCCGGGCTGAGGGTCAGCGGGGTCGCCAGGCCACCGTAACGGAAGATGCGCCCGCCAAAGCGGTCATCGCCGGCGGCGTTCTCGGTATACAGGTTGCCGATCGCGTCGATGGCCAGACCCGATTGATACGGCGCAATGAATCCAGTGTTGACGAAGGGCGTGCGGTTCAGGGTGCCGAGGCTGATGAGGTAGATGGTGCTGTCCGCACGCACGCTCTCGAAGGCCGCGCTGCCGTTCGGATGGACCACGAAGCCGCCGGTGGCGTCGGCCCCGGAGCGGCGCTCGCCGACGTAGGCCGAAATGTACTGAGACAGGGGGCTGACCATCAGCCGCAGGCCGTTGGCGATCTGAACCATCGGATCGAGGATCGCAAGCAGGGTGCCGGCCGGATTGAAGCTGAGCTTGCCGCCCATGGCGGTCAGGCTCGGTTGCGGCACAATGCTAAGCCACCATTTCATCCCATCGCCGATGTTGTTATCGCCATCTTCGCCGGACTGGGCGCCGACGGTGCGGATCACATCGACCTTGTAGAGGTTGTGCCCGAGGTTCGGCACCCAGTCCACCAGGAGCAAATGCTCCGGGTGGCTTGGGTCCACCTGTATCGTGCGCAGTTGTGGCTGCCCTGCCGCCGCGGCCGCCTCGTCGGGCTGCCCGCCGCCGACCAGATGCGGGGCAGCGCCGGGCCGGTCCCAGCGCCAGAGCCGATAGATGAACTTGAGCCCGGGCGGGTTGGCGATGCCGCGGTCGCCATTGGTGCGACCAAACTTCACCACCACCTTCTGCCATCCGGGGAAGGGCGGATTCGGCGGTACTACGGTCTCGGCCGAGGCGCTCAGCACCACCGGTGGCTGCGGTTGAATGACTCGTAGGACCATGCTGACGCCAATACCGACGATCAGGCCCCGCGCCTGGCCCCAGATGGCGCCCGCGAAGTCACCGGCGCTGACGCCGGGGGCGGTGGCATTCAGGCTGGAGGCGATCTTGCTTACCGCCAGTGTGGTGACGATGCCGCTGACCGTATTGGTGGCCGCGTTCTGGGCGACGTTGCCCATGTTCAGGGTATTCTTCCAGAAGCTATAGAAGATGCCGACGTCGGTCGGAAGATTCAGCGGATCGGGCGGGTTGGCCGCCTGGGCCGCCGGGACCAGCCGCTCCAGCAACCAGTGCGCCAAGAGCGGGGCGCCGCGTGGCGTCGGCACGCTGGCCGCCAGTTGCGGGTTCACGTCGCGCACGCGCTGCATGTACGCGAAGTAACCAAGCACCAGCAATTGCCGTTGCAGGGCACTGAGCGGGGTCTCGGCGGTCAACAGCGGCGGGGTCGGGAGCAGCCGATTGCCGCGGTTGAAGATCGTTTGGACCACCGCGGACTCCGGGGCGCGCGGATCGGCCCAGGCGCGATTGACCACCCCTTGCAGGCCGGCCAGCAGTTGGAGCAGGGTCGGCGGGCTGCCGCGCTCCCACTCCGACAGGAAGGCCAGCGCGTAGAGCACCTCGCCCAGGGTGCCGCTATCGCCGCGCGCCATCAGCTCGGCGGTGAAGTCCAGCAAGGGCGCCGACAGGGTCACCAGTCCGTCGCCGCTGACCTGTGGATTCAACTGATTGCCGAATTCGTCGCGAACCCCGGCGGCATCGCCGCCGACCGCGAGATAGGTATCGATGACCACTTGACGCGCCGCCTCCACCCCAATGCGTCCGCCGATCTCGCCCGCGCCGCGGGCGATGATGCTGGGCACCGTGGCACCGGGCGGGCTGGTCGGGTCGTAAACCAGTGAGCGGCTTGCCAGGGATCCCAGGTCCAGGGTCTGACTTGGATCGAGGCTGAGATCGAGGCTTACCGGCTCCCGGTTCGGTGCGTTCACGATCAGTCGCTGCGCACCGGCCGGGGCACCGTTGATCGTGAACCGGCCCTGCGCGTCGGTCAGGCCGCTGAACCCGGTGCCCTGAACGCTGACGCGGGCACCGACCACGGGCAGGCCGGTATCCGGGTCCAGCAGTTGCCCGGTGACGGTCGTGGCCCCCGGCAGCACATTAAAAGCGACCACCGACACAGCGACCTCGGGGCCGGTGCGCAGGGTCACCGCGCGGGGACCTGGGGCCGCATCGGCGGCGATGGTGATCGCGGCGGTGGCAGTGGCCGGACCGGCGACAGTCAGCGAAGTCACACTGATCCCGGGGCCGAAGTCGGCGACCGAGCCGGGGCCGGCGAAACCGGTCTGGAATATACCGCTCGCGGCACCCGAAATGACCACGCTCAGGGTCTCTCCCTGGCGCCCGGAGGCCGCGGCCAGCCCGGTGACCAGGGCCGAGACGACCGGCGGCGCCACCGGTGCGCCGGCTTCAGCGTTGACACTGCCGGTGATCCGTGCCCGGTTGATCAGGGTCGGCGACTGGGTCGGATTCACCTGCAGCACTAATGCATTGGCAGTGCCAGCCTGACCGGTGGGTACATCGGTGACGACGATCTCCACCGGCACCGAGGCCGCGGATTGGCCGTTGGCCTGGGCAGCGAAGGTCACCTGGTAGGTTCCGGCCTGGGAAAAATCCGGCGCGAACGACACTGTTGCCGAACCGGGGATGAACACCGCGTTGGTCGGCACCCCGCTCGCGGTCAGCGTGACCAGGTCGCCATCCGGGTCGGCGGCGTTTACCGCGAAGCTCAGCACCTGGCCCTCTGCCACCTCATAGCGGCTCGCCGCCGCGAGGGTCGGCGGGCGGTTGGCATTGAGCACCTGCACCGTCACGCTCGCGCTCGCCGCAAGTCCCAGCGAGTCGCGCGCGGTAAAGACGATCTCATAGCTGCCGGCCTGGGTCAGGTCCGGGGTGAAGCTGAATTGGCCGCTGGCGTTGACGCCGTTGGTCGCGCTGAAGGTCGCATTGGGCACCAGTGGCTGCGCGCCGAGCGCGACCGGATGGCCGTTCGGGTCGGTGGCCGTGACCGCAAAGCCCAGGGTTCCACCCTCGATAACCGTCAACGGACTGGCCGGCACATGCAACTGGGGTGCCTGCTGGGACGCGAGCCGCTCGACGTCGATCTTGACCGTCGCCGGTGCACTCTCCGCGCCCTGGTCATCGACCACCACCAGCGCAAACTGGTGGGCGCCCTCGCCCAGGGTGACCGCGGGGGCCTGGGTCTGCGCCGGGACGGGGGCGCCGCTCCAGTGATAGCCCGCCAAGGTGCCGTCGGCGTCCGCGGAGGCACTGCCGTCGAGACGCACCGAGACACTGTCCTCGCCCGGATAGAGCACGATACTGCGAGCTGCGCCGGCATTGGCGACGGGGGCCAGATTCTGCGGCAGGCTCGGGTTGATGGTAATGGTCACCGTGGCCGGGGCGCTGACGGCCCCGGCGTTGTCGGTCACGACCAGCGAGAACTGATGCACGCCCGTCGGCAGCGCAATCTGCGGCTGAGCGACGGACGCGGGTTGCGGGGAGCCGGTCCATTGATAGCCGGCGATGCTGCCGTCCGGGTCGGCGGAGGCGCTGCCGTTAAGCGTCACCGGCAGCGTGGTCTGGCCGCTGGCCAGCGTCAGGGTTTGCGCCGGACCCGCATTCGCAGTCGGCGGCTCGTTCGGCGGCGCCGGAATCTCCCGCTCCAGCCGCAGCGTCGCGACCAATTGCCCGCGCCCGCCGCTGAATTTGAGCTGGCGCCTTAGCGTGGTACCAGCGGCGAAGGTAGCACCCTGGCCGCTCAGGAGGCCGTAGAAGGGCTCGTTGGCCGCGGTGGTACCCATCGGTTCCAGCGCGGTCTTGTTCGCAGTGGCAACCACCAGTCGGTACTGACCGGGGGCCACCGTGCCTCCGCGGTAGGCGATGGTAACGTCGAGCAGATAGGTCTGGGTGCGGGTGTCGAGGATGGGCCGCGACGCGGTGACCAGGAACGCCGGGTCAGTCACCGGCAGGAACTCGGCCAGGGCCGGGGTGGCCAGGGTCAGCAGACCGACCAGCAGGCCCAGCACCGCGGACCAGCGGCGGAGACCAGGACCTGACGTCGAAGAGCGGCGGGCGGCGGTGCGGCGCATGGTGGCGTCCTTTCGGTTAGGAGTCGTGAGACGACGACCGATGCAGGACCAGCCGCCGCGGCGGGCGCACAGGCCGAGGCCCGGGAGCAGCAGCGCCAGGGTTGCCGGCAACGGCACCTGTTCCGAGACGATGGCGACATGGCCAATCTCGAACCAGTCCAGTTCGTCGAAGTCACCATCTTGAAGCACGAACTCCAGCAGCACCTGGCTGCCGGCGAGGGCGCTGATATCGGCAATCTGGCTGCCGGACCCGCTCGGCGCAGAGGTGTCGAGCGACAGGGGGAAGAGATCGATGAAGACGCTGCGATCGGCCAGCCACAGGACCGCCTGTACCAGGTCCGGGTTGTCCGGATCGCCGGCGGTCAAGGCCCAGGCATAGTCGAACCGCAGCGTTCGCGCCGAGGCGTCGAGGTCGAACCCCTGACTGAGCACAACCTCATAGAAGCTGGAGTCGTTATAGAGTCCGGCGAACCCGCTCTGCGGCAGTGCGAACCGGGCGTCGGTGGTGGGGTTCACGGTGACCGGGGGATCCGAGCCGCCACGGACAGCACCCGACCAACCGGTGAAGGAACTGAAATCGCCGTTGACGAATGGCCCCGCCCAGGCGGTTGACTGCGTCAGCCCCAGGCACAGCACCGCGGCTGATAACAGATTGATTATGCTTCGCATCGTGCTCACCAGGGTTGAGCTGCGGCACCGCAGCGGGAAACTGCCGAAGCGCCTGAGGTGTTTCCACCGCGCCCTTCCATTATCACCAATCAAAGCAAAGGAATTCGCACGTCAAAGATGCGACACCGCAGCGGCCGATTTTTTGTGACCGAGACCAGGCCGACAGGTGGTGCGCTCCCGAAGCGGATAGACCCGACATCCACTGACTTCTGTTAAAGCACGTTCTATGCCATCATAATCAATACTTATTTTTTCAATTTGTTATGACTTTCCGCTGCGAAGATCAGGGCGACAACTGTAAAGTCATGACCTGATACATTTGCACTAGGATCGGGGCGATGTCTGGTACGGACAGCCGTGTCGGCATAGTCTGTGCATGTGGGTCGGCACCTGGCTCCGGTCCGTCGGATTGTCGGGCTTCCGCCAGACGCGGCTCCACCGGCATGGGTCATCATTCCGGCCGGAACCGGGCCGCCGCCCGTTAGGGTGCGCCGTGCGCACCCGGTAACCTGCGAACTGCGGGGGTTACAGGTGCGCGCGGCGCACCCTCCACGTTAATTGTGGCCGGAACGACGATCATGGCCACTGCGCCGCCAACGGGTCGCTCCCGATTTCTGCGTCTCGCGTGCCGAGGCCGCCCCCTGTGCCGCCGACATCATCCCCATCGCTCGCGCCAGCGCTGGGCCGCGTGGGGTTGCGCCCTCGCGGGCTGACTCGACCCACTGATCCCTTAGCCACGGTCTTCCACATGACTCACGCCCCCCTTCAGGAGGTATCCGGCTTGAACGCGCGCGGCCTCTCCCACGCGATTCTGCAACTGCATCGCGCTGGGCGCGAGACCGGGTATGCCCGATTTCAGCCCATGGCGCTGGAGGTGATCCAAGAGATTCTCCCGTTCGATTCGGCCTGGTGGGGCAATGCGGCAGCCGAGCCGATGGAGATCCACCGACTCTATCTTTTCAACTGCGACGACACGATCTTGGAAACCTATACGCCTTACATGGCGGAGGATTTTTTTCGCACCGCACTGATAGCGACCCCCGGCACCACGATCAACATGGCCGACCTGATCACCCGCGAGCGCTATGTGCGCACCGATCTGTACAGACAGGTGGGCCAACACTATCGGGTGGAATGGTCACTTGGCACCCTGCTGGTGGAGCCGGTGTCGTTGTTGCAGGAATTTCTTACGCTGTGGCGGCACGATGGGGACAAACCGTTCACCGAGATCGAGCGACTCACCAAGGAATTGCTCATGCCGCACCTGTCCGAGGCGCACCGTGCAGCGCGGCTGCGCGAGATCCTCGACGGCGCGCACGTCCGTAATGATTGTTGGGCGGTGGCGGACGAGCGGGGCTTTCTGCGCGAGGCAAGCCCTGGCTTCATCCATTGGTTGCGCGAACACAGCCCAGGTTGGCGCGGCTGCCGGCTGCCGGAGGCGCTGCTGGAGTGTGTTCGCTTGGCAACGCCCTTCCAGACGGGGCAGATGAAATTGCAGATTGTGCGCAAAGGCGGGTTCCGCTACTTGCGGGCGCTGGCCCTGAGCGCGGTGGATAGCCTCTCCCCGCGAGAGCGCGAGATCGCCACCCGCTATGCGCGCGGCGAAACCTATGCGGCGATTGCGCTGGCGCTGGGGCTGGCCCCCACCACCGTGCGCAATCACATCGCGAATTGCTACCGCAAACTCGCGGTCAACAACAAGACTGAACTGGCGATGCGGATATTGAGCACCAGGCCCTGATGATTTGTTGTCGTTGTCGTTGTCGTTGTCGTAATCGAAGAAGCGATGCAATTTGGCGTGCGAGAGAATCCGGGTGCTACGATAACCTCGATTACGACAACGACAACGACAACGGGCCTTGATCATCGTTGCGGCCATCGCTGCTCACCCCCCTGCGCGCCGCTGGGTGCCCCCGCCAGGCCCCACTGGCGTAGCGTCTCGAGGATCGGCTCGATCGCGGGGGGCCGCGGGTCGCCGGGGAACAGGCGCAGCAGGAGGGCGCGGTGGGCGGCTTCGACGACCACGGGCGCCCCGCCGCCGGGGACCCGGGCGGACTCCAGGGTGACCACGCCGTCACCCAGACCCGCCCCCAGGCCGTTCCACCAGGCCCGCAGGCGGTGCTGTAGGGCGGCGGAGCCGGTCTCGGCGGCGGCCGCCTCCAGTCCGGCGGCGAGGGTGGGCGCTGGGGCCAGGAGCCGACCCTCGATCGCTTGGGTTTGCACCTGCGCCGGCCAGGGCCGGGCGTTGAGGGCGCGCAGGAAGTCGCTACCGGGCCGCAGGTCGATCTTGGCCTCGCCGGTGCCGTCGCGCAGCGCGGCGAAGAGTGAGAAGCGGCGCCCCTGGGCACTCGCAAACTGGTCGCGCAGTTCCAGCCAGACCCGCAGGCGCGCCCATTCGGAACCCAGGTTGGGGGTCCCGACGAGGATGACACCGGCGACGGCGGGGCCGTCCACCCGCGCGCCCTCCCCCACCGGGTGACGCCAACGCGAGACGAAGTCGCGGGCGACGAGCCCCCCCATGCTGTGCCCGATCAGCACCACGGGCGCCCCGGGCGGGAGGTCCGGCCAGTGGCTTGCCAGAGCGTCGGCGCTGCGGTCGATGCCCTGGTCGTTCGGGTAGCGGAACTCCCAGACCTCAAGCCCGGCGGCGCCCAGGACCGGCGCCAGGTCGTCCCAGATGGTCCCGGGCTCGTCCAGCCCATGCACCAGCAGGATGCGCGCGGCCGGGGGCGTGCCGGGGGTCACGGGGGACCCGGCGCCGGGGGACGCGGCGGGCGGATCACGCCGCCGCAGGCCGTGCCAGCCGTCGTCCGGGGCCATCTGCGCCGGGAACCAGTCGTACAGGCGGTCGTGGACCAGGACGCGCAGCAGCCGCTCCTGGCGGGGGTGGCCCTCGGTCCACCAGGTCCAGCCGCCGCCGGCGACGAGCGACAGGAGCGCGAGGGCCAGGAGGGGCCCGCGGCGAGGGCCCCGCGGACGCGGAGTCGCCGGTGGCATCGCCGGCCTGGTCATGCGCACACCCCGAAGCCGGTCCGACCGATTTGATGGATGAAACCCAGCATCAGCAATTTCTCACGCAAAGACGCCAAGTACGCAAAGAAGAATAGAACCTGCCGACGATGATCGCGTAAACCGGCAGGTGAGCCGCGCGATAGAGATTTGGCATTGAAAAACTTTGCGTCTTTGCGTGAAACAAATGCTGCTTCCAGGCGGAGACGGCGAGAGGCATCGTTCGGCAACACGCGTAAACTCCTGCTGGTCGAGAGTGCGATCACGGCCCTGACTGATCCGGACAGCGGGGTGGGAGCGGCTTTCGCCGCGACGCCAGGCCGCGGGAACCTGCAACGCTCGGACACCCCCGCGAGGTCGCGTCGCGGCTAAAGCCGCTCCCACAGCGTCGCTGCGCGACTGTCACGGAAAGCCTCGACCGCGGGTGGGCCGAACGACGATCGAGGCCGTCGTTTCTGTAACCCAAGGCGGCACCGGACAGACATATGAGGGTCCCTGCCGCTGTTTCACCGCCCGGTCTGCCCGGCGGCGGCCGACATAGATACCAGTGCCCGGGGCCGGGGTCCATAATCGCCCCCTGGCCGGGCCGCAACGCCACCGGGCGGCCGTCGCCCGTCCCTCCCACAGCACCCAGGTCTTACCCCATGCGGTTGCGCCGCCTTCTCGCCCTCACCGCCCTCCTGCTCGCCCCGGCCCTGGGCGCGGCCCCGGACCCCCAATCGGCCGCCGCCCTGCCGGTCATCGCCGCCGTGGTGCGCCGGGTGCCGGTGGCGGACCCGGTGGAGGCCCTGGGGACGCTGACGGCGCGCGAGTCCGTGACCGTCTCCGCCAATGTGACCGAGACCGTTTCCGCCATCCACTTCGAGGACGGCTGGCCGATCTGAAGCCCGGGCTGCCCGTCACCGCCCGCGCCCCCGCGTATGCCGACCAGGGCTTCAGCGGGACCCTGAGCGCGGTCGACAGCCGGATCGAGGATGACGGCACCCGGCCGCTGAAGGACCTGCTGGGGGCGCGACCGTGATCCTGTCGGATGTGGCCGTCCGGCGCCCGGTCCTGGCAGCTCGGTGTTCGTCGCCGGCGCCATCCGTGAGGTCTACAAGACGCTGGGGGTGGCGGTCGTCCTGGTGGTGCTGGTGATCTTCCTGTTCCTGGGCTCGGTGCGCGCCACCCTGATCCCGGCGGTGACGGTGCCGGTGTCGCTGCTGGCGACCTTCGGCGTGCTCCTGCTGCTGGGTTTCTCCATCAATATTCTGACCCTGCTGGCCCTGGTGCTGGCGATCGGGCTAGTGGTGGACGACGCCATCGTGGTCCTGGAGAACGTCCACCGGCGCATGGCGCAGTTCGGCGAGACCCGCCTGGTCGCCGCCTACCAGGGCACCCGCCAGGTGGGCTTCGCGGTGGTTGCCACCTCCGTGGTGCTCATCGCGGTCTTCGTCCCGATCGCCTTCCTGCCGGGGGCGGTCGGGCGGCTGTTCTCCGAGTTCGCGCTGACCATGGCCGCGGCCGTGGGCTTTTCCACCCTGGTCGCGCTCACCCTCTCGCCGATGATGGCGTCCAAGGTCCTGCCGCGGGATTACCGCTCGGGGCGGCTCGCGACGGCGATCGACCACGCCTTCGGGTCCTTGCGCCGGGGAGGAATACGACGTGATCCTGGAGGGGGAGCGTGACGCCCAGCGCACCCCGACGAGCCTGACCAATCTCTATGTGCGTTCGGAGCGCAGCGGCGCCCTGATCCCGCTGTCCAACCTGGGCTCACCGTGGTCTATCTGGTCCTGGCCGCCCAGTTCGAGAGCTTCATCCACCCGCTGGTCATCATGCTCACCGTCCCGCTCGCGGTGGCCGGGGCGCTGTTCGGCCTCTGGGTCATGGGCGAGACACTCAATATCTATAGCCAGATCGGGCTCATCATGCTCGTGGGCTTGGCGGCCAAGAACGGTATCCTCTTCGGCGTGCTCGCCACCACCGCCTTCACACTCTTCGTCGTCCCGGTCGCCTACGACCTGCTGGCGCGGCGCACCGGCAGCCCGGGGGACGTGGGGCGGCAGTTGGAGCGCGAGGGTGCGGCGCCGTCCGCAGGCCCGGACCCCGCCAGCAAGAGCCCAGACCCTGCCGAATGACCCGACAACCATACACATCGGGACGCTAATCGGCACCCGACCCCGCTTGGCAACGGGGTAGACTTGGGCCAGACTCTTCCGGCGAGCCCCGCGGCCAGGGTGTACTGACCAACAGCCGACCACACGACAACGACTCCGGTTCGAGCACAGGCCCATGCGCACGCCCATCCCCGCCCGTCCTATCGCCACCTGCCCCATCCCCAGACAGCGGAAACCCTGGACAGGGCTGCTGCTGGGCCTGGCGATCGCCGGCGCGGGCTGGCTGCCCCTCTGCGCCTCAGGGTCCGCGCCGCTGGCCGGCGCGGTCGCGGGCAAGCAGAAGCTCGGCGAGCAGGACAAGGACCCCGCCTTCGAGCTGGCGCTGCGCGCCCGCGCGCCGGACAAGCTGGTGGCGGCCGCGGCCCGCTATGAGAATGGCGACGGAGTCACGCAGAACACCCGCAAGGCGGTGCAGCTTTATTGCAAGGCCGCGGCCAAGGGGGAGGCACAGGCGGCGGTGCGGCTGGGACAGATCTACGCCTTCGGGCGCGGCATCTACCGCGATCAGGAACTGGCGGCGGCCTGGTTCCAGGCGGCGGCCAAGCGCGACCGCACGGCGCTGAGCCTGCTCAAGGTCCTGAAGGTGGAGCGCAAGACCGCCCGCGAGGCCGAATGCCTCCTCGACCCACCCCTGCCCCCGGCCACGCGCTTCGCCTCCCATCCTCATCCGGCCAAGGGCAAGGTGGCCGAACTTGTGCGCCGCCTGGCGCCGCACTACCAACTGGACGCGGACCTGGTTCTGGCCCTCATCGAGGCGGAGTCCAACTTCAACCCCCGCGCCCTGTCGCCCAAGAATGCCCAGGGGCTGATGCAGCTCATCCCGGCGACCGCGGAGCGCTTCGGGGTCCAGGACGCCTGGGACCCGGAACAGAACCTGCGCGGCGGCATGGCCTATCTGCGCTGGCTGCTGGCCCGCTTCAAGGGCAACGTGCAACTCGCCCTGGCCGGCTACAACGCGGGCGAGGGGGCGGTCGATCGCCACGGCGGGATTCCCCCCTACGCTGAGACCCGCGCCTATGTGACCCGCATCATCGCCCGAATAAATTAAACCTGGAAAGAGCATTTGTTTCACGCAAAGACGCAAAGTTTTTCAATGCGATATCTCTGTCGTACGGTTCACCTGCCGGGTGACGGGATCATCGCCAGCAAAGTTCTATTCTTCTTTGCGTTCTTGGCGTCTTTGCGTGAGCAATTGCCGATTCCAGGTTAAAAGAAATCGGCCTTGGTGAAGTCGAAGCTCAGTTCCGCGCTCGGCATCTGCAGGTAATTGCCCTGCAGGAAATCAGGTCGGCAGTTCCACACCCGCCCGACGGTCTCCGGGTCCTCGATCCCGGCGGCGATCACCGCGATAGCCTGATCGCGAAACGCGCGCACGATGCCGCTCAACGCGCCCTGTTCAGTATTGGTCAACGTATGGAAGGAGAGCTTGGCGAGATTCACCGCAAGTTCAGCCAGTAGTTCGACCTCCGCGACGGTGCCGGCGCAATTGGCGACACAGACCTGGATGCCGTATTTGCGCAGGTTGACCATCAGTGATTTGGACAGTTCGATGTCATTGCGCACATCGGACAGTTGAAACTCCAGCAGGGGCCGCAGCCGGACCAGATTGCGCTGGACGATCTGGTCGCGGAACCACAAGAGCCAATGGGAGGCGGCGACCGAGGCCACCGACTGATGGACCAGCAGCCGCAACCGCGGGTGGACCACGCGCTGTATGTCCATCACGTCCAGGGCCTGCTGCATCACCCAGCGGTCGATGGCCGGCATCAGCCCGCAGCGCTCCGCCACCGGCAGGAAGTCGTTGGGCGGTATGTGCTCACCGTCCGGGGCGCGCAGGCGCAGTTGCGCCTCGTAGAGTTCCCCGGCCTCCTGGCCCAGGGAGACGATCGGCTGGTACAGCAGCATCAGCCCCTGGCGGATGATCCCGTCCTCCAGCAGGGCGCGGATCTGCGCGTCTTCATCGAGCGTGGATCCGGTCGCCACCGCCGGGGCCCAACAGCGCGACCGGTTACCGCCCTCCAGGCGCGCCGCCATGGCCGCCTTCTGGCCGCGGGAGATCATGGTGACGGCATCGTCGGCCGGGGGCGTGAAGAGCCCGATCCCGATACTCAGCGTGCACGTGCCCGCCCCGGCGTCCGCCGTGTCCGCCGCCTCGCCCGCGCCCCCGGGCGCCGGCGGGGCGACGAGCGAGGTGCGCAGCCGCTCCGCCAACTCGGTGAGTTCCAGCGCGTTGTCGCGCCGGGCCAGCAGGGCGTAGCTGAAATCCCCAAGCCGCGTGGCACTCTCCTCCGATGTCATGTGCTTGCTCAGGCGCAGTTCCAGCCGCCGCAGCAGCCGCTCGGTCCCGTCGATGCCGAGCCGGTCCAGGGTCTCCTGGGGTGAGTCGATCTCGATCTGCAACAGACCGCACCCCTCCCCCGGTGCACCCGGGCTGCGTACACACCGATCCAGTTGACGCAGAAACAAGTCCTTCTGGAGCAGGCCGGTGGCCGAATCGCGCCGATTGACCGCCTGGCGGCGCTCGCGCAGCCACCGGCTCATGCGGATGCGGTGGTCGATGGATTCGATCAGGAGCTTGCGCTGCACCGGCTTGGCGATGAAGCTGTCACCGCCCAGGCGCAGGGCCTCCATCTGCTTGTCCAGGTCGCGCTCGGAGGAGAGAAAGATGATCGGCAGGTCGAAGAACTCGTCCTGGTCGCGGATGATCGCGGTGAGTTCATCCCCGTTCGCCCCGGGCATGTAAAGATCCATCAGCACCAGGTCCGGCCGAAAATCGCGGATGGCCTCCAGGACCTTGAGCGGCTGGCTGAGCACGCGCGGCACGAGCCCGGAGTTGCTCAGCAACAGGGCGACATACTTGGCCTGCGCCGGGTCGTCCTCCACCACCAGCACCCGGTAGCGGTCGGCGTTGCCGATCCCGCTGACCTGAATCACCTTCTGAGCCAAGTCCGCGGCCGGGACCGGGGCCACATAGAGGCCCTGGGCGCCCGCCCGCACGGCCTGCAGGCGGGTCTCGATGTCCTCGGCCGGGGCGATGCACAGCAGTTCCGGGCGGTGCGCCGCCTCCGGCATCAGGGCGTCGATGAAGGCATCCAGCGTCCGCCCCGGCGGCAGGCGCCCCAACTCCAGGATCAGGACCGCGGGTGGAGCCTGACGGGCCGCCGACGCAAGTGCGTCCGGCGACTCGAAGGTCTTGAGCTTCAAGCCCTTCTGGTTGAGGATCGAACCCAGGTCCAGACCTAGGATCGAATCGGCACCCAGGTAGTAGACCCGGTTGTTCGGCGCCGCGTGCATAGACGGATTGAACATGTGGCGATTCTCTGAGTATTGATAGCACCGCGGCGTGCCGAACGCCGGCGCCCTGAGCCGGTCACAAGCCGTGCAGGTCAGCTCCCCGGGGCAAGCGCGAGCATCTGTAATTGTGTAAGGTAGCGCGTCTGTCGGTTATTTGCTTGCTCGGGGTCGCCCCCGCGGCCCCGGCCATCGGTCGCGGTCATCGGTCACGGCGGTTGAAATCCGGCGGGCATTTGGTTAGGTTCGTCTGACCGAACCTGCTGGGGGTGTCCGACCGAGGTCGGGCTGAGAGAGTCCCTTTGAACCTGATCCGGATCATGCCGGCGCAGGAAAGCAGGCGAACCCCGCGGGGTTTGCGGCCGCACCCGCGGTCGCGCCGCCCGTTCGTCGCCGCCTTCCCGCCCGCCACCCGCGCTCAGGCCCCACCCCGGCAGCGGCTTCGATGATACACAAAACCGGCGCCAGCGCGCCCGCTTGCCCCCGAGGACCCCCATGAGCGCCATCCCGAACGAATTCGTCGAACAGACCAGCCGGCTGTCGGACGCGGTCACCCAGCCCTTCCCCAACTCCCGCAAGGTCTACGTCCAGGGGTCCAGACCCGAGTTGCGGGTTCCCATGCGCGAGGTCACCCTGACCCCGACCCACAGCAGCCAGGGGGGCGAGGAGAACCCGCCGGTCTTCCTCTACGACACCTCCGGACCCTATACCGACCCCGCGGTGCCGATCGACCTGATGGCCGGCCTGCCGGCCCTGCGCTCCCCCTGGATCGCCGAGCGCGCCGACACGGAGCTGCTCACCGCACCCAGTTCCCAGTTCGGCCACCGCCGCCAGACCGATCCGGCGCTCGCCCACCTGCGCTTCGAGCACCTGCGCACCCCGCGCCGGGCGGTGAGCGGCCGCAACGTCACCCAACTGCACTATGCGCGCGCCGGGGTCATCACCCCCGAGATGGAATACTGCGCCATCCGCGAGAACCTGCGCCTGGACGAACTGCGCCGTGACCCGCGCTACGCGAAGGTCCTGCGCCAGCACCCCGGCCAATCCCTGGGCGCCGCCCTGCCCGAGACCATCACCCCCGCCTTCGTGCGCGACGAGGTGGCCCGCGGCCGGGCCATCATCCCGGCCAATATCAACCACCCGGAACTGGAGCCCATGATCATCGGGCGCAACTTCCGGGTGAAGATCAATACCAACATCGGCAATTCAGCGGTCAGCTCATCCATTGCCGAAGAGGTGGAAAAGATGGTCTGGTCCGCCCGCTGGGGCGGTGACACCCTGATGGACCTGTCCACCGGCAAGAACATCCACGAGACGCGCGAGTGGATCCTGCGCAACGCCCCCATGCCGATCGGCACCGTCCCCATCTACCAGGCTTTAGAGAAGGTCGACGGGCGGCCCGAGGAACTCACCTGGGAGATTTTCCGCGATACGCTGATCGAGCAGGCCGAGCAAGGTGTGGACTATTTCACCATCCACGCCGGGGTCCTGCTACGCTATGTCCCGCTCACCGCCGACCGACTCACCGGCATCGTCTCCCGGGGCGGCTCCATCATGGCCAAGTGGTGCCTGGCCCACCACCAGGAGAACTTCCTCTATACCCATTTCGAGGAGACCTGCGAGATCCTCAAGGCCTATGACGTCGCCTTCAGCCTGGGCGACGGCCTGCGCCCCGGCTCCATTGCCGACGCCAATGACGCCGCCCAGTTCGCCGAATTGGAGACCCTAGGCGAGCTGACCCGCGTCGCCTGGCAGCACGACGTGCAGGTCATGATCGAGGGCCCCGGCCACGTCCCCTTGCAGATGATCAAGGAGAACATGGACAAAGAATTGGCGGACTGCTTCGAGGCCCCCTTCTATACGCTCGGGCCCCTGATCACCGACATCGCCCCGGCGTATGATCACATCACCTCCGGTATCGGCGCCGCCAACATCGGCTGGTACGGCACCGCCATGCTCTGCTATGTCACGCCCAAGGAACACTTGGGCCTGCCCACCAAGCAGGACGTGCGCGACGGCATCGTCACCTACAAGATCGCCGCCCACGCCGCGGACCTGGCCAAGGGCCTGCCCGGCGCCCAGATACGCGACAATGCACTGTCCAAGGCGCGCTTTGAATTCCGCTGGGATGACCAGTTCAATCTCTCACTCGACCCCGAGCGCGCGCGCGAGTTCCACGACCAGACCATGCCCCACGAGTCCCACAAGGTCGCCCACTTCTGCAGCATGTGCGGACCGCATTTCTGCGCCATGCGCATCACCCAGGACGTGCGCGACTATGCGCAGGCGCGTCGCCTCGACGATCTCGAAGTCGCCATCGCCGAGGGGATGAAGGAGAAGGCGCAGGAGTTCGTGCAGGAGGGGGTCAAGATCTACCAGGAGGTCTGATCGCGGCGGCCTTGCATCCGGGGCGCCGGCACCGCGCCGGCCGCGAGGTCGCTGGTCCGCACAGCGGACCCTACGGCGGCGTGGCGATCGGTGTGCGCAACGGACCCAGCGGCGACGCCCCCGTAGGGTCCGCTGTGCGGACCAAGCGCCGCCGACCGCGGCGATCGTCGAGCCCTGGGCCGCTTGCGCTACACTCACCCTTGACCCCGCCCCAGCGGTGTCACGCACGTCGCCGACGCGCGGCGACGCGAGCGTCGATGACTGGCGACAAATACGGCTGAGGTATCGAGCAATGTCCAGCACCGCCGAAGACCTGGTCCCGATGCGCCGTTATCGCTACACGGTCGCGGACTACTACCGCATGGCCGAGGTCGGCATCCTCGCACCAGATGCGCGGGTCGAACTGATCGACGGCGAGGTGATCGAAATGCCGCCGATTGGGGCACCCCATGCGTCCATCGTGACCGATGTGCAAAACCTGTTGATCGCCGCGGTGGGACCGCGGGCGCTGGTGCGCGTGCAGAACCCGATCCACCTGGGCCGCCACGACGAGCCCCAACCGGACCTGGCCCTGGTCACCCCACCCGCGTCCAAATACCGTCTGCGCCATCCCCGCCCAAGCGACATCCTGCTCCTGATCGAGGTCGCCGACTCGACGCTGCGCTTCGACCGCGATATCAAGCTCGGTCGCTATGCCCGGGTCGGCATCCCCGAGGTCTGGCTGCTGGACGTGAAGGCCCGCACGCTCCAACGCTTCCGCGGGCCGGGTCCGACGGGGTACGGCGACCGCGACCAGATCGCCGACCTGACTGCGCTACCGGTCCCCGGCTTAGACTCCGTTCGACTGGACCTCTCCAAACTGTGGTGACGTACTCGATACCGCGTTGCCCCACCCGGCTTAAGCCTCGACCTCCGGTAACGGAGCGCTCCCACGCCCGTGGGTCGGCGCTTTACCCTGAAAGTCAGGTCGGGCTCATCCGTGTTGGCCAGGCCCCGCCGCGATGCAACCACGTAGGGGCAGGTTTCAAACCCGCCCCTACGGCAGCCCTTTCATGCGCCGGGGTGTCGAAGACAGTACACGGCCGTTACCGTGAAAGTCCGGCGGGGATCTTGTGGGAGCGGCTTCAGCCGCAACGGGGCCTCGCGGGTTACCCAAGCGTCGCGGTCACCGCCTCTGCGCCTCTGCGTGAAACCTCTTAAAGAGTCTCTCGCAGAGACGCAGAGACGCAGAGAAGAATCGCGTAAGTCGGGTTACGGACCTAGTCGCGCAGCGACGCTGTGGGAGCGGCCTCCAGCCGCGATTGACGTTGCGGGGAACGCGGCGTCGCAGGTTACCGCGGCGTCTCATCGCGGCCGGAGGCCGCTCCCACGGGAAGGCTATCATCGTCCGCGGTGGCTGGACTTGCTACGCTGGCGGTTAGCCGATCGACGCCCGGTTATGAACGGGACGCCCGAGCGCCAAGGAATGGCGGCGCCGCTCGCGCGCCAGACGCGTTATGCTTTGCCTATCCCGGCCGCCAAGGCCGCAGCGCCCATGCGCACCTGTTGAGAAAGTGAGCTACCGGAGACCGTCGATGCGTCAACCGTATCGGATCGAAGCCATCGCATTGCACCAGGTGGGTCCGTTCGCAGACCTGGAATTGAGGTTCCCACCCATTGCGACTGCGCAGGAGGATGCAGTCAAGGCTGAGATCCACCTGTTCACTGGCCCCAACGGGTGCGGGAAGAGCACTTTGCTCTATGCCTTGGCGGAGATTTTCGCGTCATGGAACACTATCGGATTGATCCGACGCCGATTTCGGGGACCAGATAGTGCCGTAGACTTCCTTTTTTCTGATCAGGCGGGGTATTACGGCGTGCGCGAGCCCAGCCCCCAACCTTATGGGAGGTTCACCAATCGATTCGGCTCGTTCTACGAATGCCTTAACGACCGAAACGAAGGTCGGTATTTCGGTCATGGGCCGAAGTTGATGACAATGAGCCGAGGTCTTCCCCATTACAAGGATGCGATTGATAGCCTCCAGGCAGAGCATGTGCTTTGCCAGACAGGATTTCTTTTCGCAGCGTTCGCTTACTCAGGTCAGCGAACCGTCGGAGACGTCAAGCTAACTGCCATTCAGGAACTCGCCACTTCACCCTTCGAGAACGCCCTTTCCTTCGACGCCAGCACCCGCCCCCAGGTCCTGCTGCAATGGATCGCCAACAACCGAGCCCAATCCGCGCTGGCGAAACAGGACGGCGATACTGCGGCAGCGGCAGTTTACGACTTGGCACTGTCCCGAATTACTTCCCTGATCAAAGACATCTGCGACCTGGACCTGGAGTTCCGCTTGGAGCGATCACCATTAGCCGTCGCCGCACGCCTGAATGGGGAGAACATCCGTTTCGATGGCCTACCAGACGGTCTGAAATCCATCATCACCTGGGTGGCGGATCTCTCGCTGCGCCTGGAGGCCATCCCCTGGCAGGTCGAGCAGGACATCTTCTCTCAACCGATCATTCTGTTCCTGGACGAGGTGGACATCCACCTGCACCCCAAGTGGCAGCGGCGCATCCTGCCCGCGATCCAGCGCCTGCTGCCCAATGCCCAGGTCTTCGTCTCCACCCATTCTCCCTTCGTCGTGGGCTCGGTGGAGGACGCCTGGGTCTATGTCCTGCCGGAACCCGTCGCAGGGCCGACCAGCGGGATCGTGGAAGCCATCCCCTCGGGTGCCGGCAAGAGCTATCGGCTGATCCTGGAGGAGGTCTTTGGAGTCACGGGTGAATTCGACGTGGAGACCGAGGCACTGTTCAGCGACTTCTATCAGTTGCGCGAGCAATTCCTGAAGGCCCCGGCCAGCCCGGATACCCTGCTGGCGGCGGCGCGCGCGCTGGCGGAACGCGGTGAGGAGTCGACCTTGATCGTGAGTCGAGAACTGCGCCAGGTCTCCCGCGTGACCGGACGCGAGGTCAGCCTTGCGTAAACTGGAACGCCCTGCCGGACCTGAGTGCTTACACGCGCGCGCACCGGAATGGACCGAGGAATACTTGGTCGGAAGGGAGCGAAACGCCGCACACCCCTTCGGTTGGCGCAGCAAGGTCTGTTACCGACAGATACGCCAGCACCTGGCGGCCATGACCCAGAACCATTGCGCCTTCTGCGACGGACAGATCGGGGTGGAGAGCCGCAAGACCATCGAGCACTTTCGACCCAAGAGCCGGTTTCCGGAACTGGCCTATGCCTGGGACAACCTCTTCCCCTGCTGCGATCTCTGCCAATCCAGCAAACGCGAACAGTTCGACCTCGCTTTGCTCAAGCCGGATGATCCGGACTACGTCTTTGGGAACCATTTCATCGTGAAATACCAGACTGGCGAGATCGAGCCGTCCCCGCACGCGGATGAGGCTGCGCGTCACCGCGCTGAGGTAAGCATCCGCCTGTACGCACTAAATCTGCCCGAGCGTACCCTGGCCCGACGACGCGAATTGGAGCACTACTGTCGCGACCCCGACGCCTGTCTCGACGACTACAATTACCGGTTCTTTTTGGAGTCTGAAGTTTCCCGCTTTCAGTTAGGCCACGAGCGCCATGACCGCGGCGAGCAGCGGATTTTGCGGGGGTTTGCCCGGATCCGCGGGCACTAGTTCAGTCTGATTCCTGTTTGCAAGATATTGACATATATGTATAATATATGATTCGGCGCGGTTTCACGTCACTTTTTTTATACGTAAGAACTTCTT
>Ga0247838_1001380_pt1 | contig 34811 bp, 25 predicted proteins | sample LaCruzMarch2015__5_FD_189097 | JGI IMG/M metagenome (GOLD analysis project Ga0247838, IMG submission 189097) | Freshwater microbial communities from meromictic Lake La Cruz, Castile-La Mancha, Spain - LaCruzMarch2015_15m | ecosystem: Environmental > Aquatic > Freshwater > Lake | place: Spain... | reverse complement strand
TGAAGGTGTCGTGGAGAAGCGGGTTGGTTCACACTCCATCCGTCTCTATAATCCGGCGCGAACGGTCGCGGACTGCTTTCGATACCGGAATAAAATCGGTCTCGATGTCGCGGTGGAGGCGCTGCGCGAATGTATCCGAAAGCGGCGCTCTCAAATGGACGAAATCTGGAAATACGCGAAGCTCTGCCGCGTGGCGAATATCATGAGGCCTTACCTGGAGGTGATTGCTGGATGAGCGCGAAGAACATGGCCGCTTCGGTCGCAACGCGACTCCTTCATCGCGCACGGGCACGGAATGAGGATTACCAGTTCCTGCTGACACGCTATGTGTTGGAGCGGCTCATATGGCGGCTGGCACGGTCCCAATACTCGGATGTCTTTGTCCTGAAAGGTGCCATGGTATTTCTGGTATGGACGGGTGAAGTCTATCGCCCGACCAAGGATCTTGACCTGCTCGCCCAATCCACGCAGACAGCGGAGCAGCTGAGAGCCGTGTTTGCGGAGATATGCAATATTGAGGTTGAAGATGACGGCCTGGTGTTCATTGCCGACAGCATCGAGGCCGGACAAATCCGCGACGACCAAGCCTACGGAGGCGTCCGCCTGACGATGCGCTCACTCCTTGGCAAGATGCGCATCCCGGTTCAAATCGACGTCGGATTCGGCGATGCCGTCACTCCCGCTGCGGATAAATCCGTGTTTCCGGTGCTTCTGGAGCACTCCAGCGCGCCCCTCCTGCGTGTTTATCCGAAGGAAGCATCCATCGCTGAAAAGCTTGATGCAGTAGTGTCCCTGGGAATGGCAAACAGCCGGATGAAGGACTACTACGACATCTCCATCCTGCTTGGAGCATTCGCGTTTGATGGCAAGGCCATGTCGTCCGCGATCCGGGCGACTTTCACTCGTCGGGGCACGGAGTTTCCGGCTGAGACGCCACTGGGATTGTCGGATGAGTTCGCACTCGATCCCGCCAAGGTTACGCAATGGAAGGCATTCCGAAGCAAGGCCGGATTCAAGGCGCCGCCACCCGAATTGCCGGTGATTGTGAGCATGGTTCGTGGCTTTCTTCTTCCACCTCTCAGGGCGGCCGCGACGGAAAAATCTTTTGCAGCCTCATGGCTTCCTGGCGGTCCGTGGAGGGAGGCATAACCCGAAAGCAAAATTCTTGTGCAAGGATTGCGGCTTACAGCTTGGCCGGAACCAATGAGGGCGGCAGGTTGGTGGTGCCCCACGTATAATTCGGCTCGGACTCCAGTTCCAACTCCAGTTTGCCGCCGGCGGTAATCTCATCGTGCGTGAGCCAGGCGCGATCCAATGGCTTGCCGTTCAATTTTGCGGAGTGGATGTAAATCGCGCCGGGGGTTTTCGCGTTGGCGGTGATGGTGAAGGTGCGGCCTTTGGCGTAGGCGGGATCGAGGCGCAGCGTCGCTTTCGGAAACAGCGGGCTGGTGATGATGTAAATCGGGGCGCCCGGGCAGACCGGATGCAAGCCGAGCGCGGCGAGCACATACCATGCGGACATTTGCCCGACATCTTCATTTCCCACCAAGCCATACGGGCCGGTCTTGTAACCGCGATTCACCACGGCGCTGGACCACTTCTGGGTGAGCCAGGGCTGCCCGGCATAGACGGCCATGAACGGGACTTGATGCACCGGTTCGTTCGCGTGGTTGTAATAATCGTTCCAGAAAAAATCCGGGTGCGAGCGGTCGAGGAATTCGTTGAGGTCGGCAACGAAACGCTCCTTTCCGAGCAGCTCGATGAGGCCCGGCACATCCTGCGGCACAAACCAGCCTTGCTGGAACGGATTGCTTTCGATGCAGCCCTGACCGTGCACGGTGCGGCCTTTCCAGCCGGCCCACGAGCCATCCGCATTCCGCGCCCGCATCCATTGGACAGACGGATCGAAGATCTTAGTGTAGTTTCGCGCGCGCTGCCACAAAACGTCCGCATCGCCCGTGGCCTTCATTTCCTGCGCGAACCAAGCGGCGCACGCGTCGTTGTAGGCGTATTCCAGCGTGCGCGAGATGTCGCCCGGCACCCAACCCTGGCCCGACCAGAAATTGAAATTCATGCGTTTGGCATCCGGCCCGAGGCAGGTTTTGCGAATCGCCTTCCATGCTTCGGCGGCGTCGTAGCCGCGAATGCCCTTGCGCCAGGCGTCCACGATCACCGGCACGGCGGGATCGCCCACCATGCAGCCGGATTCGCGCAACATGATTTCCCAGCGCGGCAGGCAGCCTTGGTTGTCGGTGCGGGCGACGTAGAGCAGCGAGTTGATCGTGTCATCCACGACGCGCGGCGCGATCAGTGTCATCAGCGGGAACTGGCTGCGGAACACGTCCCAGCCGCTGAACACGGTGCGCTGCGTGTAGCCCGTGGCCTTCTGAATCTTGCCGTCAATCGCCCGAAACGAACCGTCCGCATCCGAAATGCAGCGCGGGTCAATGAAGGTGCGATACAGGGCCGTGTAAAAAATCTGCCGCTGCTCGTCCGTGCCGCCTTCGACGTGGATGGAATCGAGCGCCTTGGTCCAAAGCTCGCGGGCCTGACGATGCACCGCGTCAAAATCCCAGCCGGGCACGTCCTGCTTCAGATGCGCCGCCGCGCCTTCAAGGCTGGCAAAGGAGATGCCCGCCTTGACGAGGACGGACTGGTTTTTGGTGGTGGGAAACTCCACGAAAAAGCCGCCGTCCTCGGTGGTGGCCTCGGTGCGGTCGCGCCAGACGGCCCTGGTTGGCTTCGGCTCCACCGGCAGAGTCTTTAAGTCATTGCCCTGCTCCACCCATTCCTTGCGGCGCTTTTCTTCGCGCGACGCATCCGGTGGTGGCGGGTTTTCCCAGATGGCAAAACTCTTCATCGGCACACTGAACTCCATGCGGAAATACACCATGTAGCTGCAGCGCCCCGCGCCGTGCCCCCAGCCACCGCCCTTTGCATCGCAATCCATCCAGCCTTCCACGGTATGGTCGTCAACCCGCCGCATGAATTGTTTGATCGAGCGTCCGCCGACGCGCCGGGCGAGATCCACTTTGATCCGCGCCGTTTCCGCCTCCGGAAACGTGAAGCGGATGACTCCCGCGCGCGGAGCGGCGGTGAGTTCCACCCCGATGCCGCCGCGATCCAATTGCACGGCGTAGTAACCGGCGCTGGCCTTCTCGCTGGATTTGGCGAAGGGAGATTTCGCCGCCTCGCGATCGAGCACCGCCTCGCCGACCTGCGGCATGACCTGGAGGTTGCCCATGTCGCCATACCAGCCGACGCCGCTGAGGTGCGTGAAGCTGAAGCCTTCGATGGTCGGGTGCGAAAAACTGTAGCCGCTCCCGTTGTCGCCGCCGGTGACCGTGTCCGGCCCGAGCTGCACCAAGCCATAGGGCGTGCACGGCCCGGGAATCGTTTTGCCAAGGCCGTGAGGAGTGGTGGGGTGGCTGGTGACCGAGCCGATGAACGGATCAACTTCGTCCACCACCGCGGTTCCAGGCGAGGCCGCCAGGCAGGTTGCGGAAAGAAGACTCGCCAGCAGGTTGAGAGGAACTTTCATAAAACATTTTTCTCCGGCTTTGAACATCATGGCTGGGCTGCGTTCGCGGGAGTTCATGGTGGCAGGCAATAGCTTAGTGGCCTTTCATCGGAGCGACTCCCACGACGCCGGCTGAACCGCTGAGGCGTCCCCAGCAGAGGGCGTAAGCGGCGACGAGGACAAAACAGGCGAGCGGGACGATAAAGGCAAACGACATCCCGTGGAGATCGCCCACATGGCCCATCAATTTTGGCATGATGGCACCGCCCATAATCGCCATGACGATAAAAGACGACGCCTTTTTGGCCCGGGCACCGAGCCCGTGGATGCCCAGCGAGAAGATCGTCGGAAAGCAGATCGACATGAACAGGTAGGAAAGGAAGACGGCAGCCGCCGAAATCCAGCCGAGCTTGAGGAAAACGAGCAGGCAGCAAAGGGCGGCCAGCAAGGCGAATGCGGCGAGCACCTTGTGGGCGGCAAACTTCTTCAGGAGACCGGCGCCGATCACGCGGCCGGCGAGGAAGAACGCGAAGGCGAATGCGGCAAGGTTCGAGGCTCCCTTGTCGCTGAGCCCCATCGCTCCGTTCTTGTGGACCTCAAGCCACGAGTCGAGCCATCCGCTTTTCCAGTCGGCGGGGACGGGCGGGACCTGCGAGGTCATGTAGTTGATGAAGTAGGCGAAAATCCCGCACTGGGCGGCGACATACAGGAACTGGGTGATCGTGGCTCCAGAGAAATGCGGATGGCTCCAGATGCTGTGGCTGGTGATTTTTCGCGATCCGAAAAGGAAGGCGACCACCCCAATAACAAACAGGGAGACCGAGGAGTAGAGCAGGGCCTGGTGCTCGTCCATCCCGAGCCCCGCCCCGACCGACGGGATGGCGGCGATGGCCGAGATGATCATGCCGATGGCGAGGGAGAGGACCGCGATGTTCAGCAGGAGGATGCTGTGCGCGAGCAGGCGGTTGGCCGGAGGCGCGGAGGAGCGCGCCGGGTCCGAGTCGTCGAGGTGAAATTCGTCCTTCGACTTGATGTCGGGCATTTTGGCGAAGAAGAAGACGACCGCCAGGAGAAGAACAAAGATCCCGATGCCGGCGTAGGGAATCCAGAGGGTCTCCGAGCCGGTGCTCTTGCCCGTATGGTCCAGGCCGTAGAAAAACTGGGCACCCGCGATCGGGCCGAGAATCCAGCCGACGCCGTTGCAGGATTGCGCGAGATTGATGCGGGCGGCGGCAAACTGCTCCGGGCCGAGCACGGTGGTGTAAGGGTTGGCGACGGTCTCCAAAAAGGTGAGGCCCGAGGCGATCAGGCAGACACCGAGCAGGAACGCCGGGAACGTGGCGATCTGCGTCGCCGGGATGAACCAGAATCCCCCCACGGAAACCAGAAGCAGCCCGCCGATGATCCCGCCCTTGTAGCCGAGCTTGCTGGCCAGCCACCCGGCGGGCATCGCCATAAGAAAGTAGCCGAGGTAGTGCGCGAACTGCACCCAGGCCGACTGGGCAAGCGTGAGGCCAAGCTCCTGCTGGAAATGCTTGTCCATCACGTCGATCATCCCATTGCAGAACCCCCAAAGCAGGAACAGGGAGCTGACGAGCGCAAAGGTGAAAGCGTGGCTGCGGCCGTCGCCGGTTGCGAAGAGGGAAGTTTTGTTCATGAGGTAATGATGCGGAGAAGGGGGGAGTATTCAAGAGAATGGCATTCCTGCCTATCATCAGAACGAACGATGTTCCCGCGAGGGGTCAGCACAAATTTCTTCGGAAAATCTCCAAAGGAGATGAAGTATGCGCCGTCTTGTGGCTAGCCCGGACAAATCACAGTGACGCAACCCATCTTGCTAACCATTTGCCTCGGTCAGCCGCCGACTCTGACGACCAAAGCGTTACGCAATCTGAGCCACCCCCCTGCGATTTGTCCGGGCTAGGAGGGCAAAAGGCGGAGCAGGGATTCGTGCGGCCGGGCGATCACTTGGGCAGCGATGACTTTGGCGAGATCACTCATGGTGGAGATCCTTCAGAACATTGCGGACAATCACCTCCACGGTCTCCCGTAACTGCGGTTGCGAGGCAGGAATTTCGGCGGCGGTTTTTCCCGAGAATCCGCACTCACCCAACACGCAGGAGACGCGTGATTTCACGGTTTCCATGGTCGCCTGTTCTTGGGAGGACATCGGGAAGCGGGCATATCCCGGCTGGTGTCTTTGGTGCCGATGATGCGTGGGCAGTCCAGAGCAAGGCGTGTCAGGACCGGCACGCTGATCTCGTTGGAAAAAGCAGGAATGTTATAAATGATGATGTCGATGGGAGACTTCGCCGCCAGCTCGCGGAAATACGTTTCGATGCTCTCCTGCGTCAGTTTGTAATAGTAGGGCCCGGTGATGGAGACCGCCCGGCAACCCAGATCGGCGCAGTGTCCGCACATTTCCAGAACCAGATCGACATTTGGTTCCGCCGCACCGCCGAGAACCGGGCGGTCCCCCGCCTCCTCCGCAACGATTTTGACGACCTGCTTGCGCTCTTCGTAGCTGAGGCGGATGAACTCGCCCATGCTTCCGTTGGGATAGAATCCCGTCACCCCCTTCTCGCCGAGCCAGCGGATGATCCTGCGCAATTCCTCCTCGTCAATGCGGCCCTTCAAATCATACGGGACGATGTGGGGGACGAAAATTCCTTCGAGGAGAGCGTTCATGGCTTTTTCAGGTAGAGGGCTTGAGCATTCAGCGAGAGAACGGCGTCCCGCTCGGCCCCGGAAAATCGTGCGAGGAACTGCCGGGTCAATCCGCACCACGTGGGCAGTCCGCAGCCAAGATTCACAACCGGCCAATCCCCGCCCCACAGGCAGCGCGAAGGGGTAAATGCTTCCATGACCGTCGCCAGATAGGGATGCAATCCCTCCCCGTTGCGCTGGGCCTCGGAGGAGTAGACGCTCAGTCCGGAGATCTTGCACCAGACGTTCGGCTCTGCCGCGAGCATTCGCACCGCGCCTGCCCATTGGAGAAATCCGGCCCCGCGGGGAGCCCCATTGGCGGCAATGTCCGGAACCCCGCAGTGATCCAAAACAAAACGAGTCCCCGGGCAGGCCCGCACAAGATCCAGCGCGTCGTCAAGTTGTCGCTGGAGAACGCACAGATCAAACGTCAGGCCGCGCCTGCCCAGCAATCGGAGGTTGTGGCGAAAGAGGTCGGAGCGCGAAAGCTCGTCCGGCTGGGTGTGCAGCACGCGGCGAATACCGGCCAGCTTTGCATGCGCGATGGCATCCAAATGGACCTCGAAACCCTCATTCTCCGGCCGGGCAGCGGCGATCACCCCGAGGATGCCGCTGGTGGCGTCTTCTGCCAGGCCGCAAAAGAACCGCGCCTCGTCGGCGGATTGATGCGCGTCCACATCGACTTCCATAAATATGGTTCCCTCAATGCCACAGCCCGCGCTGGCGGCCAGGTATTCCTCCAGCCGGAAACTCCCCTGCAATTGCGGGATGTTCTCCGCCCAGGAGTAGTTGAATCGCTCCGGGTGAATGAGGTGCTGGTGGGTGTCGATCATGAGAGTCGGCGGCAAGGTGGGGCGGCAGCGATGTCCGGGAGTCGGGAGGCGCTCAGCGGCGGTAGCCAATTTCGGCACCGCCGGAGACGTGCAGGATATGCCCGGTGATGAAGCGGGCATTGTCGGAGACGAGGAAGAGGGCGGCGTCAGCGATGACATCGCCTTCGGGGCAGTAGCCCAAGGGATGGATTTCATCGAGATACCGGTTGATGCCGGCCGGATCGGGTTGGTCGGCGGCCCATTTGCGGAGCATGGGAGTCCAGGTGCCGGCGGGGCAGACGGCGTTGACGCGAATGCCCATCGGGGCGTAGTCGAGCGCCATGGATTTGGTCAGCGTGTTCATGGCGCCCTTGGTCGCGGTGTAAGCAGCGTGGATGGACTGGCCGATGACTCCGACCAGGCTGGAGGTGTTCAGGATGTTTCCCTTCGAGGCCTTGAGCGCCTCAAGTCCGTGACGGGTGGTGAGCAGGACGCTGCGGAGGTTGATGTCAAAAAGCGCATCCCACTCGGCATCGGTTGTTTCATGGAGGGGCTTTGAAGGAGTGGCGATGCCGGCGTTGTTATGAATGACATCAATCCGGCCATAAGTGGCGAGCGTGCGGTCGATGGCCGACTTGACCTCGCCGTCCTTGGAGACATCGCAGGAAAAACCGAGGTGACCTTCGCCGAGTTCGGCCGCAGTGGCGGCTGAAGCCGCCCCGTCGCGGGCGACGATGATCACCTTGGCCCCCTCGCGGGCATACGCGACCGCACAATCCCGACCGATGCCGGTTGAGCCTCCCGTAAGAAAAATGATTTTATTTTTGAGAATCATGAGGTCGCTGATTGCTTTTCAGGTGAGACGGTGATGACGTCGTTGTGAGAGCGAAAGGGACACAAATGTCAGGAATACCGGAGCGAAACAAGCGTCATGGGGTTCGCTGGATCGAAAGGGCCGGAGATCAGGGCAAATGCATGAGTTGCTCCATCGGACGCCATTGCTCGCCAGCCGGCGTGCCGGGGAGGCGGATTTGGCAGGCGTCGGTGATCGGCCACCATTTATCGCGAGTCGTTGGATCTTTGGGAATCGAACCGAAGTCTTTGGTCGGATTGGTGCCGACGTATTCGAATGTGGAAACGAGGTAGCGGCGACCTTCGATTTCCGTGACGTAGATATTGAAATTCGTGATATTCGCCTTGCGGATGGCGGCGACGACTTCCGGCCAGACATTGGCGTGGAGTTCACGATACTGTTTCTCCTTTTTGGGGTCCAGACCCACGATCGAAGAGTAATACTTGATGCCCGGAGAGGTTCCCGCGAGGGGGGCTGGATTTGACGGCCCGTGGATTCGAGGGACGGCGGGCAACCGAACCAGATCGGGAGGAACGGCGGGTTTGGTGGAAGGAGATGATGTGGTGTTCCGAGGGGTGGAGCAGGCGGCCAGCAAGGCGAGAGGGAGGAGGAGGGTTAGAGTCTTCATGATGGATTAGCGGAAAACGGTGTAGAGGACGGCCATGGCTGCGAAGACGATCGCGGCAAGGACCTTGTAGTTGCCGATGCCGGACCAGCCGGGCGAGCGGAGGCCGTCGAGCGGGTGCGGCCAGTAGAGTTTTTGGGTATCCTCGGTGGCGAGTTTCGGTAGGGTGACAGTGAAGGCGACCTGCATGGCGACGCAGGCGACAAACATGTAGAACGCCATCATCATGAAGCCGGTCTCGGTGAAAAACGCGGGCACCCAGCCGAAGGTGGCGGGCTGCCAGGAGTGGAGGTTTTTAAGAGCGAAGACGGCGGCACCCATGAGCGAACCGAGCCACATGGTCCACTTGGCGCCGCGGGCGGAGGCGGCGGGCCAGAACACGCCGAGCACGAACACGCTGGTGATGGGCGGGGCCATGTGGGCGATGATGTCGTTGAGGCTGTTGAAAATACTCTCGTAACGGTCGAGCAGCGGGACGAGCGCGATGCCGAGTCCGATGGCGGAGACGGTGGCAATCCGACCGACAAAAACGAGCTGGCGGTCAGTCGTCGCGGGTCGAAAGCGCTTCACCACGTCGAAGCTTACCATGGTGGCGATGGAGTTGGAAGCGCTGGAAAGGTTGCCCATGAGCGCGGCCATCAACGCAGCGGCGAGCACGCCGAGGACACCCATCGGGAGCAGGTTGCGGATCATGACGGCGTAAACTTCCTTGGACTGGTAAACACGCACGCCGACGGGGGTGAGGACGTTGCCTTCGGGGGATTTGGCGACAGGCACGCCGGGACCGAGGATGAGGGAGATTTCGGCGGTGTTGGCGTCGGATGTGGGAGTGCCGGCGACGTTGAGGGTGCGGAGGTCGAAGGTGTCGCCGGCCTTGAGGGAGACGGGCGCGAAGGCAGCGAGACCTGGGAGGTCGCCGGTGACGGTGACGACTTTGACGGCGGCTCCGTCCACGTTGAGGTTTTGCGCGACGCGGACCTGGGCGACGTTGTCCATGTGGCCCTGCGTTATGCTGGTGTAGAGCATGATGCCGGGGACGATGAAAATGAAGACGGGGAGGATTTTGATGAGGGCGCAGAAGATGGAGCCGACCCGGGCGTGGTTCTCATCCTCCGCGCCGAGCACGCGCTGAACGATGGTCTGGTCGGCGCACCAATACCAGATGCCAAGAACGGGGTAGCCAAGGAGGATGGCATACCAAGGCATGCCGCTGTCGTCTCCACCGGGGCGGAGCATGCTCATCATTTTGCCATCGGTAGAACCGGCGAGGGCGCTGCCGGCGGCGAGGGTTTCGGTCATGCCGATCCAGCCGCCGGTTTTTTGCCAGGCGAAGAACGTGATGACACACGCGCCGACAAGGAGGACGACGGTCTGGATGGTTTCGGTGATGGCCACGGCGGCGAGACCGCCGACGACGGTGTAGATACCGGTAAGGGCGCACATGAGCAGGATGCAGGTCCATTTATCGATGCCGAAGATGTCGTGGAGAACGAGCCAGCCGGTCGCGAGTGGGAAGGCGATGTGGAAGATGATGGCGGCCGCAACCGAGACGATGGCGAGCCAATCGCGGCACTCACGGCAGTAGCGCTTTTCGAGGAAGTCGGGGAGGGTGGCGACTTTCGAGCGCAGGTAGAACGGCGCGAAGAAAAAGCCGAGCAGCACGAGGGTGAAGGCGGCCATCCACTCGAAGTTGCCGTTGAGCAGGCCGCTGTCGTAGCCGGACTGGGCGAGGCTGACGAGATGGACGCAGGAGATGTTGGTGGCAAAGAGCGCCATGCCGATGACCGGCCACCTCAGGGTGTGGGCAGCCATGAAGTAGTCGCCCGCAGCGGATTCGCCGGCGGCGTTACCCTTCTTCTTGGCGTTCATGCCAGCCCAACAGCCGAGGCCGACGACGCCTACGAGGTAGACGACAATGACAATCCAGTCGAGGAGGCTAATGTTCATTTTCGGGTCACGGGTGATGAGTGGGCGCTAGGGGTGAAGATCGGAGGAAATTCCGGGATTCTGTGGGGTTTGATAGACGCCGCCTTCGACGCGCACGGGGTTTACGAAGTTTTTACGAAGATGCGGAATATGCTCAAGAAAAATGGCCGGAAGGTCGAGGCCGATATGGTTGAAGAGCACGAGGTGCTGATGGATCTGACCCATATCACCAACGTGCGGAACGACCGGAACGCCGAACTTCTTGCAGAGCAGACTCACCGCGAGGAACTCACTCACCCCGGCCACGCGCACGGCATCCACTTGAATGAAGCCTGCGCAGCGGAGTTGGAGGTAGTTTTTGAAAATGACGCGATTGGGCACGTGTTCGCCAAGGGCCAGTTTCACCGGAGCAATGGCATCGGCGAGGGTGCGATGACCGATGATGTCGTCCGGGTGGGTGGGCTCCTCGATCCAATACGGGTTGATGGCGGAGAGGCGGGCGCACACGTCGAGGGCCTGCGGAAGCGTCCATTGCTGATTGGCGTCGACCATCACGCGGGCTGATGCGCCCGCGACTTCGCGTACGATGTGGGCTCGGCGGATGTCGCGCTCGGGGTCTTTGGCACCCACTTTCAGCTTCATGGCGGTGAAGCCTGCATCGAGCGCTTTTTTGCAGTTCTCGCGCACTTGCTCGTCGGAGTAGTTAAACCAACCGACGGAGGTGTCGTAACCGGGATAACCGGCGGCGAGAATCGGTAGACGAACTCCACGGCTGGAGTATGCGGTTCCGAGCATGTCCGCTGCTTGGGTGGCGGTCAGCTCGTCCTCCAGGTAGGAAAGATCAAGCGTGGCAACGATTTGTTCGGGTGTGAGATCGAGCAGGAGCTGCCAAAGAGGGACGCCACGTCTCTTGGCCCAGAGATCCCAACACGCATTGGTGACCGACGCCAACGCGAGTTGAACAACCCCTTTGTGGGGACCCAGCCAGCGGAACTGTTGCTCCTCCGCCATCGCGTGTTGAACCGCGCCAAAGTTCGCCATGATCTCTTCGATATCCCGATTGACCAGGCGCTCCGCGTAAAAGGCGGCAGCGCGGCAGACGAGGTCGTTCCCCTCACCCAGGGTAAAGGCCAGTCCGGTGCCGACCTGTCCGGAGTCGTCGTGGAGGAGGGCGACGGCATACGAGTAAATCGGGTCCTTGTGGATGGCGTCGGATCCATGGCCAGACCCAATAGGATAGCGTGCATCGCGGGTGGAAATACGGGTGATCATGGTGGAAAATTTATTGGTGTTACGGTTTATTCGTGATCCGGTTTGGTCTGGTCGTGCATTTTGACCCGGACCCGCTGGCTCCTTCCTCGTTACCCAGGCATCCAGAGCCGGAGGTCGCCTCCCTGGCGCACTTTGCCGCAGACCTGGACACCGTTCGACGGTTCAGCCCAAGCTCTTGTGCGATCCGCCTCTGTGCCTCCCCTCGCTGTGCCAAACTTCTGATGGCTTCTAGACTTCATGGTTGTCTGTCCTTTGTCTTTCAAGGAGCTGGGTCCTTCGGCGTCAGCGTGAGTGCTCGAAGGTTCATCACTCCCTCGCCAGGCTTGGTGAGGGCTCGAACCCTGATTGTGAGTGAATCGGTCTTCTCCAGATCAACACGCCCCAGCTCTTCCGTGGTGAAGTTGCTCCACGTGGGGCCGGTGGCCTTCACCTCCCCTTGGATCCTCTGGGAGCCGAGGGTGATCTCGTATTGTGAGCCCTGCGAGCCGGCTTTGCAGGCGTATTCCAGCCTGACCGTGTAGGAACCGGTTTTTCCCGGCGCAGCGCGCCATTGCACTTTGTCATTCGGATTCCTCCAGTGGCTTATAAAATCTGACTCGATCCTTAATTCGTTTCCCTCAAGTTCTGCATCCGCAGCCGTGAGGATTAAGGCCCCGCGCTCATCGGGGCGGACAATGGAATCATCCGGTGAATCCGCCGGTGCTGGCTCCAACCAAACATTCCGGACGCTCAACCCCTTCCAGCCGTCGGGAACACCCGTCATCTCAAAGCGGGTCTCGCCGGCGGGAAGCTTGATCGTCCCGAGCGTAACGCTCTTCCATGTCAGACCCGGACCCGTGGGCTCCACCGTGACGAGGGAACTTTTTCGCGCCCGAAGCGTGAGCTTGGCACCATCCGGGGTGGCAACTTCGGCACGAACGCTCCATTTCTGGGCCTGCGGAGCCTTGAAATGATACTCGAGGCGCCAATTCGGACTTTTCCAGTCCGTCAGAAAAGCGCCCGTGCCCGAATCCCGAAGTTGAATATTCTCATCGTAGTGGCCGTAGGCATCCGCATCCTTCGCGGTGAAAGTGACACGTCCCTCGGCATCCGGCTGGGGGAAGGGGGCCATCGTCACATTCACCGGGCCGGGGAAATCGAGGCGGATCACGGAGACATCAGGATCTGTCGCCGATTTCGGAAGCTGCAAGAGGAGGCCGTCCGGGGTGTTCTTCCAGGGAATGTCAGCTCCGTTGGCGAGCAGCTTTCCTTTGGAGGGTGTCTCTTGAACGGTGGGGAGAAGCAACTGCCCATCGCTTGGCCATTCCCAGACATGAACAAAGAGGGTGGTGCCGGCAGCGGAAACTTTTTGTGTGACCCGACCCCAAGGGAGCCGGCGGCGAAAGGGACTGGCGGTGGTCCCGTAGATGGCTTCCGAGTTCACTTTCATCCAGCGGCCGATCCCCTGGAGGAGCGCCACACTTTCTGGCGGGATGACCCCTTCGGCAGTGGGCCCCACATTCAGCAGGAAGTTGCCGCCTTTGCTGGAAATATCGGAGAGGTTGCGGAGAAGCGTTCGCAAGCTCTTCCAGTTGGTGTCTTTGACCTTGAAGCCCCAAGTATTATTCAGCGTCATGCAGACTTCGAACCGCTGGCCGGGATAGCCGCGCGGAGGGATGTTTTGCTCCGGGGTTCTCGTGTCGCCGCCGAAGCCCGTGCCGAGGCGGTCGTTGTTGATGATGTGTGAAAATTGAGTGATGTAGTCCGCGAAGGGTTTGGCGCGCTCCTTGGTCATGTTCGTCGGGGTATCCCACCAGATGATGGCGGGATCGAATTTCTCGACGATCTCCTTCACTTGAGGAAGCGCGGTGTTTTTTAAGTAGTCGTCGTAATTTCCTTTCTGCGCCGGGTCCCAAACCTCCTTCGTCCACATGGCCCCGCCCGGGTGATTCCAGTCTTGCGATTGGGAGTAGTAGAGGCCGAATTTTAGCCCTTCGGCACGCACGGCTTTCGCAAGGGGGGCGAGGAGGTCGCGCTTCGCACCGGAGTTCATCACATCCCAATCGGTGACGGCAGAATCGTAGAGCGCGAAGCCGTCATGGTGTTTTGAGGTGATCACCACATATTTCATGCCCGCCTCTTTGGCCAGCCTGGCCCAGGCGGCCGGGTCGTATTTGGCGGCGGTGAAAGATTCCGCAAAGGCCTTGTATGTGCCCGCAGGGATCCTTTCTCTCAGCATGATCCATTCGCCAAGGTGGCTGGTGGTTTTCCCCTTCCATTCCCCGGCGGGCACAGCGTAAACGCCCCAGTGGATGAACATGCCGAAGCGGGCTTCGTCGAACCATTTGAGGTGTTCATCGCGATTGGTTTCGGCCGCTTGCAGAGCGGTGCAGGTGAGGGTGGCCAGCAAGGCGGCGAGTAATGACAACTTCATGTGATATTCCTGAGGCAATGACGGAGCGAAGGGGTAAAGGCAAAGGTGAGCGGAACCCGGAGTGGTGAGATCAGTTCGCGGCTTTGAGCCGGATCGTCGAGAGGTTCGCGACAGCTTCGCCGGGTTTCTCCAAGGCGACCAGCCGCAGGGTGAAATTTCCCGCCGACGGCACGTAGATTTCGCCGACGGCCGTGGTTTGAAAGTTGTTCCACGATCCGGTGGCGGCGACGGTCCACGGCAGCGCTGCGACCTGTTTGTTGTCTTTGTCGAATAAGCGGAACTCGGTCTTGCTGCCGGCGGCGGCGTTGGTGCAGGCCCATTCGACGTCGATGGTTTGAACGCCCGCCTTTTCAAAGCGGACGCGGAAGGAAACCGAGTCTGCGGGATTCGTCCAGTGGCCGATGAAAGAACCTCCTGCCTTGTTTCCCAACTTCAGCCCCTGCCCATCGAGTGTGGCATCCGCGGCGGGAAGCGCGATGACTCCATCCGCTCCGGCCGACCCCGTAAAAGGCTCGATCACCGGCGCGCCGACCACATCGAGCACCACCACCGTGGGAAGCGCGTCCGGCGCCTTTTCGGGAAGTTGGATGACGGCTCCGCTCGCCTCGCGTTTCACAGCGAGCGCATCCCCGGGCTTGGCCAGCAATGACGCGGCAAGCACCTCGTTTGTGAGGCCGGAAACAACGAGGCGTCCATCGGCCGGCCAGGCGAAGACATGCAGGAATAGGCGCGTGTTTCCGTCGGGCAGAGCTTTTGTCGTGCAGCGGCCCCACGCGGGCATGCGCGGAAACGGGCTGGCCTGAGTGCCGTAGATCGCCTCCCCGTTGACCTTCATCCAGCCCCCGATGACGGCCAGGTTATCGAGGCTTGGCTGTGGGATGACGCCCTTCGCGTCGGGTCCGACGTTGAGCAGGTAATTTCCCCCTTTGCTGGCGATATCGCAGAGATTCCGGATGAGCTCGGAGGGCGGCTTCCAGTTTTCATCCCCGGTGCTGAACCCCCAGTTTTTGTTCATGGTCATGCAGGTTTCCCAATTGCGGTTCTTGAATCCCTGCGGGGGTATGGTTTGCTCCGGCGTCTCGGTGTCGCCTTGGATCCCGCCTCCCAGCCGGTTGTTCATGATGATGCCCGGGCGAAGCGCCTGGACGGCCGCGTTGATCCTGCCGGCCCGCTCCTTGGTCATGCCGGTCGGGGTGTCCCACCAGAGCAAGCTTGGAAACTCGCCGTAGTTGGTGAGAAGCTCCTTGACCTGGGGGATTGCGACCGTGTCGATGTATTTGTCCACGTCGAGCTGCTGTCCGGGGTCCCATGGTGGCGTGTTGTTGCCATAGTCGGTCTCCCCGCCATTCATCCAATCCTGCGCCTGGGAATAATAAAACCCGAGTTTGATTCCGTGCTTGCGGCAGGCCTCGGCGAGGGGAATGAGCAGATCCTTGCCGTAGGGGGAGGCTTGGACGACGTTCCAATCGCTGGCCTTCGTGTCGAAGAGGGCGAAGCCGTCGTGGTGCTTCGTCGTGATGACGATGTATTTCATCCCGGCATTTTTCGCGGTGATCACCCACGCCTCCGGGTCGTAATTTACGGGGTTGAACTCTTTGGCGTAGGGCCGGTATTCGGCCATCGGGATTTTCGCCCGATGCATGAGCCACTCCGAGTAAAAGTTGCTCTTTTTTCCATTGTGGATACCGGCAGGAACGGCAAACATCCCCCAGTGGATGAACATGCCGAATTTGGCCTCTTTCCACCATGCCATCCTCTGGTCGGAATCGGCTTTGGTTTCGGCCGCATGAAGGGGGGTGCTGCAGAGGGGAGTGAGCAAGGCAGCGAGCAATGATAATTTTATCTGTGGTTTCATCTGATATTCCTGAGGAAATAGTGGAGCAATGGGTGGCGGAGTATTGATGAAAGTGGCGTTCCTGCCAATCGTCAGAATGAACGATGCTCCCGCGGTTGCGGAAGGGGCCGGAAAGGGCCACTGGGAGACCCGCAGGAACAGAATTGGGGCTCACCCGGACCAATCACAGTGACGCAACTCATCTTGCCAACCATCTGCCCCCCCTGTGATTTGTCCGGGCTAACGCCGCTGTTTTTCGTCGAGGGACAGGATGCCCGTGCGGTAGGCTTTGGTGATGGCGGCCGCAGCGTTCTGGACGTTGAGTTTTTCGTAGATGTGGCGGACGTGGGTGGCGACCGTTGGAACACTGACGCTGAGACGATCGGAAATCTCCTTTTTGAGAAGCCCTTGGCCGAGCAGCGTGAGGACTTCCAATTCGCGCTGCGTGAGTTGGTTTCCGCCCTCGGGTTTCGGCGGGGCCTTTTTTAGGCTGTTCAAAATGAAGTTGGCCATTTTCGCATCCAGCGCGGCTCCGCCGCTCATGACGGTCCGGATGCTTTCGGTGATCTGATCCAAGGGGGCGGACTTCAGGAGATAGCCCGCAGCACCGGCGGAGATGGCCGCCAGCACGTCCGATTCGCGATGAGACTGGGTGAGGATGATGACTTTGGCCTCCGGCAGAAAGGTGCGGAAATGAGGAAGCGCCTCGAGGCCGGAGATGCCGGGCAGATTCAAATCCAGCAGGATGACATCGGGTTTCCGGGATGCGGGGTGATCCTGCAAATAACGCAATGCGCGCTCGGCGGTGCCAAACTTGTGGGTCAGTTCGATGTCGTCTTCGACCTCAAGTGCCAGGGCGATTCCCTCCCGGTATTCCGGGTGGTCTTCGACGATCATGACGCGGGTGCTGGGTTTCATGGTGGTGGTTTTTGGATTTGAGCGATGAGTCGCCTGGGTTTGAAAGTCAGGATGATCGAGGTCTCGCCCTGCTCGGACCTTCCGGCGGAAACCTGTGCGCCGAGCAGGCGAGCCCGGCGCTTGAGCGAGGCGGGGACGCCGTTGTTTTCGGAATCTGGTATGCCGTGCCCGTTGTCGCTGATGACCATGCGGATCTGCTTCTCCGTGGCCGTGAGATGAATGCTGAACTGCGTCGCCCCGGAGTGGCGGCTGATATTGACCAGGCTTTCCTTGAAGAAAAGGAACAGGTCTGCCCGGATGGCGGGCGGCAGTCGATTGAGGACTTCGCCGCCCTCAAAGGAGATGGTGTGTTCGATATCGGCGAGAATGCGCTCGGCGGCACGCCGCATGTCTTCGGGCAGGTCCTCATGAAGCTCGCCAAATTGGAATAAGTTGATTCCCTGGCGCACGGCCGCAATGGTCCGCTCCGCGAGATCCTTGCTGCGGAGCAATACCGTCTTGAGTCGCTCGGGGGAATCCAGGGTATTGAGAGCGACGTCACCAAGCAGCCGGATGGTGTGGAGGTTCGCCCCCAGCTCATCATGCATATCGGCGGCAAAGCGCTCACGGATCTCCGCGACCTTGCGTTTCTGAAGGTTTCTTGCAACGAGGATGGTGGCGGCAATGGCGGCCGCGAGCAGAGCGGTCAGCCATCCCATCCATTTGAGGATCGATTTCTGGCGGGCATAGCGGTGGTTCAATTCCGCGACGATGAGCGGACGCTCGCTTTCAAGCTCGTGGCGCCGGGCCAGTTGTTCCAACCAATCGCGGATTGGCAGGATGTTTCCATAAAGATTGCGGCCATCGGTGATCGCGCTGAACTGGCGTGAGGGATCAGCCAGCGGGAAGCTGGCCTTGGCCGCTTTGCCGATGGCCGCATTGCGGTCCTTCGAGAAAATTTCAATCTCGGCGACACCGATCTGCGACCCTTTGATGTCGCCCAAGGTGTTGATGAACGGCTCAGTGGCAGTCAAACGCACATAGCGGCAGGCGGTTTCTGGAAATTGCAGGGTGATGATCGGCCCCGTGTCGTAGATGCTGGCCGCCCGGTATTCCGCCAGCGGGACGGCATCCGAAAAGTCGGCCGATTTCGCGCCCTCGAGGCGCATCCGCCGTGGAATGCCATAGTCTGCATCGTTGGCTTGGGGAGCGGTGTCACTCAAATCCGTGGCGTGAAAATTGAGCCGGTTGATCGGTCGGACCTCCCCGAGATCCAGCTCGATCGCCGGGGCTTCGCCGATCCCGACGTCGCTGACCATGGCGATGCTTTGCTCGCCATGAGCGGCGTCCATCAGATAGGGGGTGAACCCATCCACAATGAACTTCTTTTCCCTCGCGCCGCCTCCTCCTTCAGAGGATGAGGCGGTGACGGGCCGGTGCAGGGCAAGATTCTCCTGCCCCCTGAAGATCATCATTTCGGCAAGTTCGAGTTCGTATTTTGCGTCCCATGCGCGAGGCGACAACTTCGTGGCCTCCAGCCGCACCCAGGAGGCCACGGTGCCGGGACAAGGCACAACGAGAGGTGCGATCCTTGGAAGAATCTTGTCGTTTTTTCCGAATGAGGCCACGACCTTGCCCGCAGGATTGCCGGCGCTGCCGGCAATGATCCGGAACTCCTCCGGAAACCCCTCGGCTCGGAACCCTTTGCGGGTGTCGCGCCAAATCGTGGGAACCAGCACGATTTGATCAAACGTGGATTCCTGCCCGAGATCGATCTGGACCCACTCATCCGCATCGCTTTCCCGATGGACCGCTGAGCGGTGTCCGATTGCGCCCACTCCGCTGCGCAGGCTGTAGCTGGCGAGTTCCGTGAGTTCGGCATCGACGGACGCCAGGCGTTCTTCGAGGTGTTCGGTAAACAGCGGGGCCAGCAGCCCATCGGTGGACACCGGGGCAGCGTGCGACGGGAGCATCCATGGCAACAGGCAGACGATAACCAGGCGTGGAAAGACGGACACTTTAGTAGGTAGGAGGCTTGTCCACGAGGGCTGAGGCTAGGTGGATTTCATTAGACCGTCAAATGCAACGAGGAAGGAGCGCATCGTCAAAACGGACGATAGCCAAAGCGTTTATTCCCACTGAGAATGAATGGGTATGTGGGGCACCGGGGACAAATCAAAACAGCAGGCGGCCATGACGGATCGCCCACCCACTTCAGCCGTCGTCCACCCACCCAGAAGTCCGCTGAAAACGGCACGCTGGCAACTGTGAAAGATCTGGGCGACGATGTATGCCAAGCGAATGCCCCCGGCCGCAGACGGGGCACCGCCCCATCCCCCGAATTGGGAATCACGAATCGCCCGCCCGTGCCTGCAACCAGCTCCATCAAATGATCTCAGCAAAAAAAACCCTCCTGTCCCTGGTGGCTGCGTGGCCGTGCCTGCCGGTTTGCGCCGTTGAGAACCTCAAACCCGTCACCGGATGGGAGGACGTCGCGCCGGGAATTTGGAAAGCAAAAATCGGCGAGCCCGACAAGGAGATGGCCTACACCAGCCTCGCCGCGAGACCGCCGCGGATCGAAGCGCTGAATGCCTTGCCGAAAGTTCCGTTTCCATTCGCCAAGTCGCCGATCGAGTTCCAACAATCCGACGACCGGCTCATCCAGGTGCGCATCCCGACGGAACCGGATGAGAAGATTTACGGCTTCGGTCTCCAGCTCGATGGCATCAGGAAGAACCGGAAAATTCTCGATCTCAACGTCGATCACTGGGATAAAGGAGGCGGCCGGACGCATGCTCCCGTGCCGTTCTACATCTCCAGCAAAGGCTACGGCGTCTTGTTCAATACCGCGCGTTTTCTCAAAGTCCACGTGCAGGTGGGCAACCGCAAGGACTCCCCCAACAACCCTGCCCCAGTCGACCGCAACCCGCCACCGGAACAGCCCGCCAAGGCCGCGTGGGATCCGCAGCCGATTTCGGATGCCGTCGAGGCCCACCTCTCAGCCAAGGGCTTGGAACTGGTCGTTTTTTCCGGCAAGAACCTTCAGGACATCGTCTCCCGCTACAATCTCTACTGCGGGGGAGGTGCCCTGCCGCCGCTGTGGGGACTTGGCTTCTGGCAACGGACGATGGCGGACTTCACCGAAAAGCAGGCGGAGGAGGAGGTCGATGCCTTCGCCAGCCATCAGATCCCCCTCGACGTGCTCGGCCTGGAACCCGGCTGGATGACCCGCTCGTATCCCTGCACCTTCGAGTGGCAGAAGCACCGCTTCCCGGATCCGGCAGCATTCGCCAAGCGCATGTCCGACAAGGGCATTCGCCTGAACCTCTGGGTGAACCCTTATGTTTCGCCTGAAGGCAAACTCCATGAGAAACTCTCTCCGCTCTCCGGATCACACCTGGTGTGGCTCGGAATCGTGCCGGACTACACGCTGCCGAAGGCCCGTGAAATCCTCTGCGAGCAACATGCCGAGGACCACCTTAGCATTGGCATCAGCGGATACAAGGTGGACGAGGTGGATGGCTATGACCGCTGGCTCTGGCCGGAACATGCAACCTTCCCGTCCGGCACACCCGGCGAGACCATGCGCCAGGCCTACGGGATGATCATGCAAAACATGCTCTATCAAAACCTGTTTCACAAAAACAACACCCGCACCTGGTCCCTCGTGCGCTCCAGCAACGCGGGCGCGTCCGGCCTGCCCTTCGTGCTCTACAGCGATTCCTATGACCACGCGGAATACATCACCGGACTCTCCGCCGCCTCGCTCGGCGGCATTCTCTGGACGCCGGAAGTGCGGCAGGCCAAAACGCCCGAAGAATGGCGCGCCCGCATCCAGACGGTTTGCTTCTCCCCGCTGGCGATGCTCAATGCCTGGGAATCCGGCACCAAGCCGTGGCAATTCCCAACCGTGGCCGATGACGTGCGCGACGTGATCCAACTGCGCATGCGTCTGCTGCCCTACCTCTACACCGCGTTTGCCAACTACAACCGCCACGGCATTCCCCCGATGCGCGCCATGGTTCTCGAGCAAGGCCCGACCGAAGCGCCCGCCACCATGGCCGCAGCGAAGCTCGACGACGTCACCAATCCCTACGCCGAAAGCACCTCTCTTGAACAAGACGACCAATTCATGTTCGGCCCATCCATCCTAGTCGCGCCTTATTATGGAGAGCACACACTCCAGCGCACGGTGAAGTTGCCGAAGGGGAATTGGTATGATTTTTACACCGGGAAGCTCGCAGGCAACGGCACCACCATCGAGGTCGCCACCCCGGAACGGACTCCGCTCTTCGTCAAGGAAGGTGCCGTCATTCCAATGCTTGCGAAGCCGGTCAATAACTCCAGAGATGCGTTTGGCCAGGCCCTCGAAGTCCGCCATTACGGAAACGAACCGGGCTCGTTCGAACTCTACGAGGACGATGGCAGGACCTTCGACTACGAGAAATCCGAATTCGCCCTGCGCCGCCTCGACTTCACCGGGGAAAGTGGACGGGAAACCATCGCCAAGCCCGGCAAGCAACTCTTCGGTCCCGTTGAGAAGTGGGTCAAAATGACCCGCTGACAATTGTCAGGGCGCGACTCCGAATGCCATCATCTAATCGGATGATGGGCAAACGCTGAAAACCAGAGGATACTGGCTGACAGAGTTCGTTCCGACCTCGCGCCAGCATCCTTTCTGTTACAAAATCCAACAACCCCAAAAACCAATCTCACTGCAAGCCATGTCGATCCATCTGCCCCTCATTTTCGCCGTCATAGCCATTTCATCCCTGGCATCGGGCCAGGTTCTGCAACCTGATCCCGGTCAAAAAGCCCTCATTGAGCGCGGATACGGCATGTTCATCCACTTCGGGGTGAACACTTTTAACCAGACCGAATGGTCGGACGGCAAGCTGCCGGCGTCCAGTTTCAACCCGACCCAGCTTGACTGCGACCAATGGATCCGCACGGCGAAAGAGGCTGGTTTCCGGCATGTGATCCTGATCACCAAACATCATGATGGCTTCTGCCTCTGGGATTCTCAATTTACTGATTACGACGTGAGTTCCGCAGCGGTGAAGACCGACATTGTGGCGGAAGTCGCCAAGGCCTGCAAAAAATATGGTGTGAAACTCGGCCTTTACTATTCGCTTTGGGACCGAAAGGAGCCCAGCCACAACGACAAGGATCCCGGCAAATATGTTACTTACATGAAGAACCAGCTCACCGAGCTGCTGACAAATTACGGCGAGGTCTGCGAGATGTGGTTCGATGGTGCCTGGGCCAAGCCCGACGCGGATTGGCACATCGACGAAGTGTATGCCCACATCAAAAACCTCCAGCCGGACTGCCAGATCACAGTCAACCACACCATCGGCATTCCGGGTAAACCGCGTTCCATTCAACTCCCGGAAAATTACGTGAAGGGCGATCCGCTCCGCTTTTGGCCCGTGGACTTCCGCACCAAGGATCCGAATCTTTGCCGGTTGGACGACCCGAAGGAATACACCGGCCCGGATGGCAAGCTCCACTATCTCCCGTTGGAACATACCATCTGCATTTCGGACCGCTGGAACTGGTTCCAGAAAAAGGACAACATTCCCGCCCGCACGCCGGAGGAACTTGAAGAGCTTTTCTACTGGTGCACGGCCAATGACAATGTCCTGCTTGTGAACTTGCCGCCCGACCAGACCGGTCGCATCCGCGAAAACGAACGAGAGGCGATTTTCAAAACCGCTGATTTATTAGGGATCCGCGGTGGCAAGACCCCGCTGCCAAAAGCACCGGTCAACCAGGCGGCCGGCGTCGCGGCCGAGGCGGACAGCGTTTGGAGCGAAGAATATGTTCCAGCCAGAGCTGTTGACGGCAGTCTTGAAAAAACCCGGTGGGCGGCCAAAACCAACACGGCCAGCCTCACGCTCACTCCGGAAAAGCCATTTGATTTTGACCGGATTTCCATCCACGAACATGCGGAAAAGAAAGGTTTGGGCGACAGTTTTTCCCAACTCCGCATCTTCCGCATCGAGGAATTCTCCATTGATGCCCTGCAAAATGGCAAGTGGAACACGATCCACAGCGGAACGGACATCGGTGCCACAAAGGTGCTGCGATTCCCGGAGAAAATCAAAGCCGAGAAGCTGCGTCTTCGCATCACCAAATCCAGTGGACCGCCCAGCATCCTGCTCATCACCGTAGCGGATAGCAGCACGCGTGGGAATCGTTAGGCTAAAGGGACGCGGGCGGATACGGCAATGAGCGGCTGCCGAGTCGACTGCCTGCTTTGGGCTCCAGCGTCGCGGATACCGCCGCTTTCTGGAGCGCCACCAAACTCCCCTATGACGAGCGATATTTCTGGGATTGAAATTCCCGTCCCTACAGGCCGGATGCCACCCGGATAACAGACCCAGCCAGGTGGGCTGGGCTGTAGGCACCGTTGGTGCCTTCTGAGTCGGTTCTGCGTCTTCAGAGTTGCGGCCCCCGCGAGGCGGCGCATGCCCGAAACCTGCAAATCCTGAGTGACGAAGGCCCAACGCTTGGCTCACTTCACCTCGAGGACGACCCCGGATTCTTTTTCCAGCACTTTCGCCCTTCCCGCACCGGAGCCGGTGATCTGCAATTGAAAGAGTCCCGCCAACGGTTCGCCGGCGAGAATGATCTGATGCTTGCCCGGCTTCACTGTGGCGTCGCAGTCGATTTCGAGTGTGGCGCCCGGTTGGATGTTAAAGAGGCCGAGATCCAGGGTTGGGAAGCCGGCTTTCGTGCCGTAGAAGCGGAGCGTGGATTTGGGGCCGATCATGGATTCGTTTCCAACCGAGGCGACAGGGCCGGTTCCTTTGAGGCTCAGAACCCCCCGACCCGTCGTCCCGAGGTGCAAATTGTGTGCCTCGAGTTTTCCAGCCTCCAAGCTGTATTCGCCCTCGCCCGCCTCCATGTCTGGACGATTGTGTGCAATCATAAGCAGCCTCGCTGTGACCGTTCCCCCCATCTGTTCGATCCTTCCTGTAGAAGCGGCCCAGGGCGCGATGCCGAGGTTGATGACCTGAAAGTCGGAGTTGATGGCTAAAGTGCAGTCTCCCTCTCCGGCTCTGTAGATTGCCACATTGATATCCTCCAGAACGGGTTCTTCCACGCTGACGACTCCCTGGCTAATAATAATTCTCCCGGCTTCACTGCTCGGGATACTGCCCGTGCCCCAATTGCTCGGATCATGCCAAAGACCGCTTTTCTTCGTGAAAGAGTTGAGCGCATCACTCTGCGCCGGGCTTGTGAGTGCAAGGCTGAGAACGAAGGAGGTTGCGAGGACGAGTGTTTTCATGATGTGGGTTTGTGTGTTCATTGATTGGGAGTGGATGCGTGGTGGATGGAAAGCCGATAGCAAGCGAGCGGGATCTTCAGCCCTTGGATGGGTTCGCGTTAAAGTTTGAAACCACAATTCAGATAGTCGAAGAGGAATCGTTCGCCAGCGCTATCCCGATGGCAGACCAGGGTGATGGATTTGGCGCCCTTCGGAATTTCCACATCAAACAGCCAGGCCGGATCGCCTTTCTTCAGGATGGGTGAGGCGGAGACAACTTTCTCGTCGATGAGAATAACGAACCGGCCCGCTGCGTCTTCTGCGGAGGAGTCATCCACGCAGGCCATTGCCACGAGCCGATTGTAGCTCGGGTCCAGAAGGTATTTCACTTTTCCCCCGCTGCACATTCCGAGGCCCTTCTCAACCACTTTTCCTTGATACTTGAAGGGCTCACCGTAACGCCCGGTCTTGTTGATCTGCACATCCCCATGGTCGGTGAAGGAGTGTTCCTTTTTAAGAGACACCAATTCAATATCCGGAGCAGGAATGGTTTTCGGTGCAAACTGGAATTGCGCCGTCGTGACGCCCGACTTCACCCCGTCCTTGATGGCTACGGCTTTCAAATTGGTGAAGGAGGAAATCGGGAATGGCTCCGTGTAGCTCGGCGACTGTTGATTCGGGCTCTTGCCGTCCAATGTGTAATGAATCTTGGCGTCGGGGTCTGATTTCAGGGAAACGGTGGTCTCCCCAAAAAAAGCCCCGCCATCTGGCGTCGCAATTGGTGTGGACGGCAGATGTTTCATGGCCTCCCCGGTAGCGACAACTCCGTCCACGGGGGCAGACAAGCGCACAAGCACCGTGCCATGAGCCGGCACCATGGCTGAGAAGGAGTCTTCAAATACCCGGATGTCGCGCTGCCTCCAGACATCCCTGACCAGTCGCTTGCCCTGCGCGCCGATCTCCGGCCAGCCGACAGTAATCACACGCGGCTCGTCCGACAGGTTGACCAGGCCGACAGCCGTATCGCCGTTTTCCAGCGGCTTCACCCAGACCTGTCCTTGAGGATCCTTGTTCTTGACCGTCGCCATTTTGCAGAGCGCATCCTGATGAATTTCGAACACTTCCGGGTTGGACAAAAGATTCATACCAAACGCGCCCAATTTATCCACCGCAGAGCTAAAAAACAACGGACCGGCCCAGAGCGACCAGAGCGAGACATGGGTATATTGCTCATCTCCTGTCAGTTTTGACAATCCGCCGCCGCCGAGACCATCTATCACCATGATATCCGGATCCGGATAGTGACCCGGGCCACAATACGGAGCCCAGATTCTCATCATATCCATAATGGCGCGAATACTGCCGGCGCCGGTTCCTCTGGTGTCCCAGTCCACCCGGATATCTACGAAGATGCGGAAGGCATTGCTGTATTTGACATAGGTGTCTGCCATCGAGATCGGGCCGTTGGCGGAGACGCTGTAAAAGACATCGCGACCGCTCTCGCGCAGGGCTTTTTGTCTGCGCTCCATCGCCTCCTTGGTATAATCGTGGGAAATATTCCAATCATCCTTCAGGTAATCGATGCCCCAGTCCGCCCACTGCCGGGCATCTTCCTTATCAAACTTGTATTCCCCGAGTTGGAAATACTTATTGCGCTCCTTAAATCCGACACCATTCACCGAATCGGTCACCCACTCGCCCTTCGGATCGTGGCTGGTCCCGCCGCAATAGCCAGCCATCGAGCCCACCCAGGGGGTCAAATAAATCCCGGACTTGAAACCCATGGCATGGATCTCATCCACCATCGCCTTCATATCAGGGAATTTGGCATTGGGCATCACTGCATTGTATTTGCCGCCCCGCTTCCCCTGCCAGCCATCGTCCATATTGATATACATCCAGCCAAACTGCTGCAGCCCGGCAGCCGCCATCGCCCTGGCCGACTGAAGCACATTCTCTTGCGAGACATGCTCCTTCCAGCAATACCAACTATTCCAGCCCATGGGCGGAGTGAGCCCGATTTTCTCCCCAACCACGATCCGAAATTCCTTGGTTCCAACCCCCTTGCTGTTTTTAGCCTGGAGCGTGACATGGTAGGTTTTATGTTCCTTGGACTCAATGCGGCCGGCTATGTGGCCGTTCTCCGGATTGACGCTCAACCCCGCCGGCAGATTCGCCACCGAGAACTCCATCGGACGTTCGCCCGTCGCCGGAATCGCATACAGGAACGGATGGTCTGGACGGACACCAAAAATACTCGGCCCGTTGATTCGCGGCGTAGCGGGTGCCGGGGGCGTCAGGATATAGCGGCCGCCTCCCACCTCCGGGGCATAGACCTCTTCGGATGCGTTTACGGCCGCCGCTGAACAAATAAGGCAGAGTAGAAAGGCGACTTTATGCATCATAGGGAAGGTATTGAGTTGAGGACGCCGAGCGAACGGGTGGTCGGCCTGGAGGCGGAGCAAACAGCGTGGGGATCCAAAATACTAACGAAGGGACGAGTTTTTCGGGGCGTTGAGGGAGCCCAGGGTGAAGGCGGTGGGCTTTGCGGCGGAGAGTTTTGCCCAGACGACGAGGTCGGTTCCGTCGAGGGTCTTGTGATAGCCGAAGCGGAGGTCCCTGCCGCGCGGGATTTCCTTACCGTCGATCGAGAGCGTCGCGGGGCGGTTGCCCCAGTTTTTGACGACGAACGCGGGGTTATGGAGGGGGGAGGGTTCGCTGGCCTCGAGGGTGAAGGCGAGTTTGTCGGCCTTCGGTTCGGTGCGGTTGAAGACGAAGGCGCGCTGGGTTTTGTCGAATCCCCTGCTCTCGAATCCCGAGCCTGCGGGGGTGACCGCCGGGGCGGAGTTCCAGGACCTTGCGAGCGGGGCGAGGGTTTCGACCGGTTGGTCGGTCATGCCGTAGAGGAACAGGGCAAAGGCCCCTTTGTCATCGCGGTGGATTTTGGGCCTGGAGCTGGAGAGCGAAAAATGGGACGGACGATCCGAGACGATCGCCTTGCGGCCGTCGTTGGGGAGCTGCGCGATGGGCCAGTGGTTCCAGCAGGGGAAGTTCGAGTAGTCCTTGCTTGGCGGGATGCCGAAGCCTTCGATCATGACCCCCGGTTCGAAAATGAGGTAGGGCTTCCACTTCGAGCGGAAGTTTGCCATTTGGATGTTCGCGTTGGCCGGCTGGGAGAACAGGCGTTCTTCGAGCTTAGGGCTGTGTTTGATGGGTGGCCCGTTTTCCCACGAGTAGGTGTGGGACTCGCCCTGCTCGTTGGCGAGCGAGAAGGCCTTGATGTCGATGGTGTCATCCGGGCTGTTTCCGGGTTGGTTGTAGAGCAGCGTCTCCTGCCACTGGCCGCCCCCGTTGTGGTTCTCTGCGCGCACATGGCGCACGGTGACGCCGTCCGGGTAGATCGTGAAATACTCGTCGGACCACAGGCCCCAGCCGGTCATCGGGTCGGGGTTGAGAAATTTTCCGTCGATGCCCACCGACGCGTAGCGGGCGTGGATGACGACCCGGGCGTCGTTGCTCTCCAGAATCCTGGCCGTGGAGAATTCGCACTTCTTGTCGGCCATGTGTTCGTAGCAACCGGTCTCGGCGCTGTTGATCTCGAGGCTTTGGTCGCCAGACCAGAGGCCGTTCTCGCTCACATAGCACGCCCCGTAGTTCATGCCGCGCCAGAAAACAATGCGGGTCGGGGACTCGTCGAAGCGCACCAGAATGTCAGGGAACTCCCCGACCCTCCAATGCCGTTCCCACTCGGGGGCGTAGCGGAGCCGGGTGTAGACCGCGCCGAATTCCCCCGGACCTTCCGGGCCGGAGGGCAGGCGGCGGAAATTCAGCGGCTGCGCGACCTTCGGCTGGGCGGCGGCGCAGGCTTGGGCGACCTCCTCGTCGGTCAACGCCTTGTTGTGGATTTTCACCTCGTCCAAGAGGCCGTCGAGGAACATGGGGGACAAGAAGGTCTTGCTGAAATTGCGCTCCGTGCGGGTCGGGTAGGTTTTCGTGTGGCTGAGGCCCATGAGGAGATCGACGCCGTTTGCAGGCGTGATCGGGCCGGTCGTCGAGAGGGTTCCGGCGGGTTTTCCATTGAGGTAAACCTTCAGCCCGGTCTTGGCATCGTAGGTTGCGGCGACATGGGTCCACCGGAGCAACGGGAGGCGTTCCTTCGAGTTGCACTCGAGCCATTTTCCGTCCTTCGCCACATGCAGGCCGACTGTGCCGTCCCCGCCGATGCCAAAGAACCAGCCCTCCTTGTGATCGCGTTCCTGGTTGAGGATGGCCGCCCAGTTCCAGGGATATTCCTGCAGGGCGATCCAGCCCTCGAAGGAAAAGGCGTCACCGAGCGGGGCGACCTTGCCGGCGGGACGGGTCACGCGGGTGGTGGATCCGTCGAGAAGGACGGCCTCGCCGACGACGCCTTCGGCGCGCCCGAACGATCCCGTGGCCTGGTCCTGGATTTTCCCGGCCGAGTCAAAGCCGATCTTTTGGGGGAATTGATTTTCCTCTCCATCGAACGACCACCAGGCGGCGGGTGGGTCCGCATGGAGAAGCGAGGTCTGGGCGAATGCGCAGAGCGCGAGGAGGTGTGTGGCTTTCATGTCAGGGAATCGAGGGCCCATCGGGGAATTCAATTCAAATCGCCGACCAACCTACCCGCATTGCGTGACGATTGCCATCATCTGATCTGATGATGGGCCAAGTCTGAAAACCAGAGGACGATGATCGGGCGGGCTCGTGTGCTCATGCCTTTGGACGAATCATTTCTGCGCCGCGACTTTTGCAACCGGGTCGGCGATTTCAAGGCAGATGACCGAATCGACCTTGTCCGGCGCCTCGGACGGCAAGGCGAGACGCACCCCTCCGGCGTCTTGCTCCACCTTCAACTCCTTCCGACCGGCCAGCAGCCAGGCCTTGTTGACCTTGCTTTGCAGGCCGGGCACTTCTAACTTCCCGTCCGCCGGCCACGTGAACAGGTGCAGATAGATTTTCCCCGGCTTGGTGGTGCTGCGCCAGTTCCCGGCCTGCGCCGCCGCTGACTCGCCAAACACCGAGGCGGTCGTGCCGTAAATCGCCTCGCCGTTGACCTTCATCCACTCGCCGACGGTTGCGAGGCGTTCGATGCACGGCTGGGGGATGAGCCCTTCCGGCGTCGGCCCGACATTCAGCAGGTAGTTGCCACCCTTGCTGACGATTTCCACGAGGCGGGAAATGATCCCGGCGGCGGACACCCAGTTGTGGTCATTGGGATTGTAGCCGTAGCTGGTGTTCATCGAACCGGGGTTCTCCCACTCGAAGTCGATGTTCTTTTTCAGGATTTGGTTGTCCCCGGAGGTGATGTAATCACAGTATGGCGGCGGGATTTTCGACGGGAAGTGGCAGTCCTGGATGCGGCTGTTGATCACGCATTCCGGCCGCAACCTGCGGATCGTCTGATAGAGGTCCTCGACCTGATCGCCGGTCTTCATGTTGATTTCGTCGAACCAGAGCAAGTCCGGCCGGTATTTCGTCAGCAGCTCCTCGACCTGCGGCTTGGCAAACGTGGCGAAGTAGCGGTCGAAATCCTCCCGCTTCGAGTCGGGGAAATCCCAGACATTGTTATGCTTGAAGCTGTTCCCCGGGCCTTGCGGGCGATACCAATCGCGGTCGATCGAATAATAGCACCCGAAATGCAGGCCAGCCTCCCGGCTGGCGTCGGCCAACTCCCGGGTGACGTCCCGCTTGAACGGCGTGGCGTCGGCGACGTTGTAGGGCGTCAGGCTGGACTGGAACATGCTGAAGCCGTCATGGTGCTTGGTGGTCAGGACGATGTATTTCATGCCGGCCTTCCGGGCGATTTCGGCCCATGCCCGGGCGTCGAACTGCACCGGGTTGAACCGGGCGGCCAGCTTCTCGTATTCCCGGGCGGGGATTTTCTCGTTGAACATGATCCACTCGGAGTAGCCCTGCTTGTGGACTTTCTCCCCCCACGTCCCGCCGGGGATCGCATAGAGGCCCCAGTGGATGAACAGGCCGAACCGCGCATCGCGCCACCACTCTGTGCGCGCGATGCGGGCTTCCTGGGAGTCCACTGGCGGCGGAGTCGCTGTCTCGGACCGGGCCAGAGGCGTCGTGAGCAGGGCAAGACCTGCGAGGATGCAAACTCGCTGCGTGTATTTCATGGTTCTGATTTCTCCGGGACGTTTGTGATCGGATTCGCTGCTTTTCAATTCAGACGGCCGATCAACCTACCCGCATTGCGTGACCAATGCCATCATCTGATCGGATGATGGGCAAAGTCTCAAATCCAGAGGAGACTGCTGGGCGAAATCGTTCCGACCTCGCGTCAGCTTCCGATTTCTTTCTGTTCCAAAAACGAATAACACCCCGCAAAAACAACCTCTCCGCAAGCCACCTCTCATTTTATGAAAATCTGCCCCGCTGTCTGCTCCCTCCGTTTATTGGGAATGGTTTTGTCGCTGGCCAGTCCCCAAATCCTGCCAGCCGAACCGATTGTTCAGTCCGGCCAGACGATTGCTTTTTTGGGCGACTCCATCACCCAGTATGGAGCGGCCCATCCGAGCGGCTATGTCCGGCTGGTGGAGAGCGGGCTGAAAGCAAACGGCATCGAGGTGAAGGTGATCGGGGCTGGAATCAGCGCCCACAAGTCCAACCAGATGTTGGAGCGCTTGCAGCAGGATGTGCTCGATAAAAAGCCGACCTTGATGACGCTGAGCTGCGGGGTCAATGATGTCTGGCACGGAGCCAAGGGAGTTTCCTTGGAGGATTACAAAAAGAATATCATGGAGATCGTGGACCGTTGTGCCGCGGCGGGAGTCAAGGTGGTGATTTTGACCGCGACGCCGATCCGGGAGAATGACAACGAGAACAATCAGAAGCTGGCCGGTTACAACGCCTTTTTGAAGCAGCTCGCGACGGAGCGCAAGCTGCCTTTGGCCGATCTGAGTGCTGCCATGTGGGCCGAGTTGAACAAGCCGACCCACCCGAGGCCCCCCGGCGACTTCCTGACTGTTGACGGAGTGCATATGAACCCCCTGGGGAATGAAATCATGGCGATGGGCGTGCTGGAGGCCTTTGGTCTGGATGCGGCGCAAATGACCAAAGCCCGCGAAGTTTGGCTGACGCAGCCGGTGGCGATCAGAGCGGAAGGCCAGGTCACCAAGGCCGAGTGGGAAAAGATCGTGGCCGTCGCGGCTCAGCAGAAAAAACCAGCCAGCGCCGTGCTCGGCGAAGCCCTGGCCGGGGCGCTCAAAACGATGGCCTCCCCGCAGACATCCGAACACTGATGGGAGTAAATGCCTCATCGAATATCTGGAACACTTCCTTCCCGCTTATGGCCATCATTCCCTCCTCCTCCGAACCGTCCCGCGCTGCCGATTCCTCCGGCGACGGGCGCACGTATCGCGGACCGTTCGCGATCATGACCTCGCTGTTTTTCCTGTGGGGGTTCATGACGGTTTTCAACGACATCCTGATCCCGAGGTTCAAGGAGCATTCACGCTCAGCTACTTTGAGGCGATGCTGGTGCAGTTTGCGTTTTTCGGGGCGTATTTCATCGGATCGCTCCTCTACTTTGCGATCTCGGTGACGAAGGGCGATCCCATTGCGAAGATCGGCTACAAGAACGGCGTGGTGGTGGGGCTGTTGATTTCGGCGGCGGGGAGCGCGCTGTTCTGGCCGGCGGCGATCGCGGTGTCGTATCCGATGTTTCTGATAGCGCTGTTCATCGTGGGGCTGGGCTTTGCGATGCTGCAGATCGCGGCGAACCCCTACGTCACGATCCTTGGGCCGGAGCGGACGGCATCAAGCCGGCTGAACCTCGCCCAAGGGTTTAACTCCATCGGCACAGCCATCGGGCCGCTCATCGGCGGCTGGCTGATCTTCCAATACTTCGCCAAGACCGATGCGCACGGGGTGGACTCTGTGAAGGTGCCGTATATGGCGTTCTACGTCGTGTTCGTGCTGCTCGCGGCGGTGTTCTTTTTCATTCGGCTGCCGCACATCGGCGAAGGGAAGATCGAGCCCGGCGCGGGCGCGCTGAGGTATCCTCACGTCGTTCTCGGGATCATCGGGATCTTCATGTATGTCGGTGGCGAGGTCGCCGTTGGGAGCGCAATCATCAACTTCCTCGGTCGGCCGGAGGTCGCCGGGCTGGGCGAGATGGATGCGAGCAAATTTGTCTCGCTCTACTGGGGCGGGCTTCTGATCGGGAGGTTCATGGGCGCGGTCGAGCTGAGCGAGATGAGAAAGGCCGGCAAGCAGGCCCTGCTGGTGATCATCCCGCTCCTGGCGTTTCTTTTCCTGTGGTTCGCGCAAAGCGCGCCGCTCGACGCGATGCGCGAGAGTTCGAACGCGCAGATCTTTGCGCTCTGGCGGGAGCGGTTCGTGCAGAACTGGCCGGTCTTCCGGACGTATCTGCCGTTCATCGGGCTCTGCTGGCTGCTGTTCCTTTTCGGGAAGTCTCAGGCTGGGCGCACGCTGATGATTTTCATGACGACGGTCGTGGTGCTGCTGCTCACGGCGATTCTGGCCGGCGGAAAGGTGGCGATGTGGTGCGTGGTGGCCGTCGGGCTGTTCAGTTCGATCGGATGGTCGAATACATTCTCGCTTGCGATCGAGGGCGTCGGCCAGTTCAAGAGCCAGGCCTCGTCGCTGCTGGTCATGGCGATCCTGGGCGGGGCACTCCTGCCGCCGCTCCAGGGGCTGTTTGCCGACGTAAGCCACAACCTCCAGCTTTCCTTCATCGTCCCGCTCATCGCCTACGCCTATGTCGCGTTCTATGGTGCCATCGGCCACAAAATCGGTCGCCGAATCTTGCCTGCATGAGTGGTCCGTAACCTCCACCGGAACGGGTTCCTCCACGTTGAGGACTCACTGGGTAATAACAACTCTCTTGGCTGCACTGCTCGGGATACTGAAAATGACCGTGGCCGTCGCGGCCTGAGCAGAAAAAACCAGTCAGAACCGTGCTCGGCGAGCCTGGTCGAGTGCGGCGCCCCGCCGAGTTGTTTCCCGTCGGGAAAGACATCCCACAGGATTTCGCCGAGGCCGATGAGCACCGGGGGAGTTTGTGCCATCAGTCGCGGGTTATTTGCTGACTCCGGCACGATCTTTATCTTCCAAGCGGATGGAGTCGTCGATGTTGTTTTGGAACAGGCGCTGGAATTCCTTTCCGGTGAGTTTGCCGCCGGGCATGAGGACGGGTTCCGAGTAGTCGCCTCCGACCCAGCGGATGTTGCGGATGGAGCGCGTGGCGGGCCATTTTCCCGGTTTGTCTGGAAGTGAGGGAACGATCGCCAGTTCGGTGATTCCCTGCCAGGACTCCAGAGGGGGCATCGTCTTGATGTCTTCGGGATTTTTTGTCGGGAGGGGTTTGATGTCGCTCAGTGAGAAGCTGACGGTCTGCCAGTCGGGGGAGGCCTTGAGCGGGGCGGTGGCGTAGTAGGATCCCTTCTTGAGACCAGGATAGACGTTCCACTGGTTGATCTCAAAGTTCAGGTTGAGATCTCCGCCCTCGGGATCGCGGACATCGAAGGCGAGTGTCGCGCCGACCGGTCCACGCCACTTGGGATCGGTGAGTTTGCGGGTTCGCACTTCGTGGTGCGGGGGCTGGTTGCGTCCAAACTCAAATCCGTCCCCCCAGGAACTGGCGTCGGCGATCACGATGCGTTCGGGCGAGTCGGTCGCCTGGACTCCTGCCGTCTGCAGGTCTGCCGGATCAAACATCCGCTCCCAGGAACTCACGAGATACTCGGGTGCGCAGTTCGTTCCCCGAGGCATGGAGACGCTCCCTTCCGGCATCGCGTAGGAGACATTGGCAATGACGAAGAGGGACATGGAAGTGCTCATGACGGGGAGTTCCGCCTGCCAGGCCTCGCCGACCTTGTGGATTGTCGCGCTGCGCCAGAAGCGGGTCAGCGCGTTCGGGTTGATGCTGTAGTAGATTTGCACCGAGCGGACCCCGGCGGGCATGTCGGGGCGGACGGTCGCCATGGGGATGCCGTTCTCCGTTTTGAGCGAGACTTGGAGGTCGGGAGTGGCGGGGAATTTTCCTTCGCCTTTGAGGAATGCGTTGAAGAAGCGCACCTCGGCGGCGTCGGCTTCCGGGACATGCCGGTGGTTTAAGTGCGGGGAAACAGAAAAGTGCACGTTCGAGTGGTCGGGGATGACCGCCCAGTTGTGCATGAGGGTATCGAGGGGAGCGTTAAAGTCGTTGTGCGGGCCCCAGTAGAGGATCGGAACCTTCACATTTTTCAGAGCCTGCACCTCATCGATCATTGCCAAAAGCATGGGGTCGGTGTGCACAAAACCCGGCGAGGAACCCGGACGATCCACGATCTTTTTTGGAGGCGCTCCGCCACCGCCGCAGGAAGGAGCCGCCGCCTTGATCCGGGGGTCAACCCCGGTGACCAGCGTGGTGATGTGACCGCCCATGGAGTGGCCATAGACACCCAATCGCCCGGCATCGACCATCGGTTGTTGCGCGAGGAAGGTGAGGGCGCGACGCGCCGCGAGGGTGAGGATGAACCAGTTGTTGTTGCGGGGGCTTGGCACGGAATCCAGCGTGAATTCGTCCGGCTTGAACGAGGAGTAGTGGCTCACGCGCTTTTGGGTGGGATCCAGCGCGCCCCAATCGGTGCCGGCGTCTTCGGGTTTCTGGTCGTCGAGTTTGTGGCCCAGCCAATTGAT
>Ga0247838_1001378_pt1 | contig 34876 bp, 29 predicted proteins | sample LaCruzMarch2015__5_FD_189097 | JGI IMG/M metagenome (GOLD analysis project Ga0247838, IMG submission 189097) | Freshwater microbial communities from meromictic Lake La Cruz, Castile-La Mancha, Spain - LaCruzMarch2015_15m | ecosystem: Environmental > Aquatic > Freshwater > Lake | place: Spain... | reverse complement strand
CGGCGGCGAGCAGCAGCGGGTGGCCATTGCGCGATCCCTCGTCAACGACCCCCGCATGGTCTTCGCGGACGAACCCACGGGCAATCTGGATTCTGCAACGGGCGCCTCCATTGTTGAACTCCTGCTCGGACTCGCCCGGGAAGACGGACGCGCCCTGCTTGTGGTGACCCACGACGGAAGACTGGCGGACAAGGGGACAAGGGTGTATCAGATTGCCGACGGAATGATAAAAAATTGAAACCCCTTCCCGAGCGGATGCGTTACCTCCTCTGTTCCTAAATATCCTTAAACCTTCAATGCCTGCTGAATCTGAGTCTCCCGAAACATCGCGCGTCATGCCGCAACTGTTCGTTGCGAACGATGCGGACGTTTCTGAATGGGACGAGTTCGACGAAACGCTCGGAACGATCTGTCGTGGATTCCCTCAACTCACCCCGTCCGACGCGTTGAGGGTCCGTCTATTGTCCAAGATCAGCGGAAAGCTGGCGCTGCGCCAACTGGAAGAGGCGTTCGAGGGACGGCAGGATGCCGTGGTCGTCGCCGATGCGGATGGCTGCGTGTCGTGGGTCAACTCCGGATTCACCTCGCTGTGCGGATACTCGATTGAGGAACTTCGTGGTCGCAAGCCGGGCAGCCTGCTCCAGGGCACCGCAACAGATTCCGCTGCGGTGAAGGCCATGCGTGATGCGGTGATCGAAAACACCTTCTGCTCGGTCGAGCTCGTCAACTACCATAAGAACGGGGATCCCTATCTGGTGTCGATCGACCTTGCCCCGCTCGCATCGTCGCCCGACGCCCAGCCGCACGGCTACATCGCATTCGAGAGGAAGATCCGCTCCCTCGCCGCCTAAACCGCTGCTGTCACGAACACCCCTCGACCGTCCCCGCCGACCGCTGCGCCGCTGCGCCGCCGCGCGACCAAAACTTGACACCGTTTCGCATCCGGGGGACGGGTGGCAGATGTCCGACACGCCGCTGGTCATCGCAGGCCGCACCTTCCGCTCCCGCCTCCTCGTGGGAACGGGTAAGTTTTCCTCAAACGAGGAAATGCGCGACGCCCTCGAAGCGAGCGGTGCAGAAATTGTAACGGTCGCGCTCCGCCGGGCGGATCTTTCCGGGAAAGGGGACGCCTTCGCGAACATCCTCGATTTCATCGATCCCGAGCGCTTTCTCCTGCTTCCAAACACCAGCGGCGCAAACACCGCTGCGGAGGCGCTCCGCCTCGCCCGACTCGCCGCAGCCGCCGGGCTGCCGAAGTGGGTGAAACTCGAAATCCATCCGGATCCGCACTACCTCCTCCCCGATCCCATCGAGACCCTCGAGGCCGCGCGCATCCTCGTTCAGGAAGGTTTCGTCGTCCTCCCCTACATCAACGCAGATCCCGTGCTCGCGAAGCGACTCCAAGACGTCGGCACGGCCACCGTCATGCCCTTGGGCTCGCCGATCGGCAGCAACCGGGGTTTGGAAAGCCGGGCGCAGCTTTCCATCATCATTGAACAGGCAACCGTGCCCGTCATCATCGACGCCGGCATCGGCGCCCCCAGCCACGCGGCGGAGGCTTTCGAACTGGGAGCAGACGCGATTTTGGTCAATACCGCCATCGCCGTTGCCAACGACCCGGTTCGCATGGCCCGGGCGTTCCGTGCGACGGTGGAGGCAGCGCTGGAGGCCAGAGCGGCCGGGCTGCCGTCAAAATCCGATTCCGCCTCCCCCACCAGCCCGCTGACCGGGTTCCTGCGCGCCGAGTAGCGCCGCTAGTGTAGCCACCATGAAGGACATGAAGAGCATGAAGATGAGCGAGTGAGATATTCTGACCTCGCTTGCTCTCGTTCACCGAACGGGTGCACGAGTGAACGCATCGGACCTTTTGGAAGCCATTTCCTTCATGCCCTTCCTGTTCTTCATGGTGGAATCCGCTGTTCAATACGTGGTGCGCTGAACGGTCGTGGTCGTCGCAGGGGCCACCACGGTCGTTGTGCGGGCACTTGGGGTCACTGTTGTGACGCTCTCACGCGTGGTCGTCGTTTCGACGCGGTCGGGAGCAACCACGCAGCCGCTCAGGCCGCAGGCGGCAACGGTGACGAGGGAGAGAAAAAGTGACTTGGTTTCGGTGTTCATAGAGTTGATGTCTACCTGCAGATCGCGTCTTCTGCCCCCGTCGGCTGTGTAATATCGCATGCCGGAAATGCGCCGCAGCGACTGAGGGTCCGATTTTCCCGCCAACACGCGGTTTATCTCTTGACGAAATTGGCGACACTGAAGGATTTACACACTCCACCCTACGCGCATTTGCCTCCCAACTTTATGAACACAGTTTACTTGGTCGCCAACGGAGACCTCCGCCTGTCAGCGAATCAGAAATGCCAGGCTGCGCAGGAAGAGATGGAAAGGCAAATTGTCGCGGCCATCGAGCACGAAGGATGGAAAGTGCAGCGTGCGCACGGGATAGATCCCGTCAAACAACACGGCTTCATCGACAGCCAAAAGTACGGGATGGAAGTCTTCCGCAACCTTCCCGTCGATGCTCCCCTGATCGTCGCAGAAGCGGTGTGGCAGTACAGCCACCACCTGCTCCATGGCCTGCTGACCCACAAAGGTCCAATCCTCACCCTCGCAAATTGGAGCGGGACCTGGCCCGGACTCGTGGGAATGCTGAACCTCAACGGCTCTCTCACGAAGGCAGGAGTAAAGTACAGCTCACTCTGGAGCGAAAACTTCGACGACTCGTTTTTTCTCACGGAACTCCGCCGCTGGCTGCGCAAGGGGAAAGTGCGCAACGACGAGAGTCATGTCGTCGGCTTCAAACACGCAAAGATCCCGGACGCTGCTGAGAAGATCGGGCGCCGGTTCGCCAAGGAGTTCCGCAAGCACAAGTACATCATGGGCATCTTCGATGAAGGGTGCATGGGCATGTACAATGCCATCATCCCGGACGAGCTGCTTCACCCGACCGGCGTCTTCAAGGAGCGGCTGAGTCAGTCCTCCCTCTACGCCAAGATGTTGACGGTGTCCGATGAGGACGCCAAGGCCGTCTTCGACTGGTATGTTGCCAAGGGGATGACGTTCAAGTTCGGCAAGGATGAGGCGACGGAGCTGACCGTCAAGCAGGTGCTCGAGCAGTGTAAAATGTACATCGCTGCGGTTCGCATCGCGGACGAGTTCGGGTGCTCCACCATCGGCATCCAGTACCAGCAGGGCCTGAAGGACCTGACGCCGGCCTCCGATTTGGTCGAGGGCACGCTCAACAACGTGGATCGCCCGCCGGTGTTTTCGGAGGATGGCCGCGAACTGTTCAAGGGCGAGGCGTTGCCGCATTTCAATGAGGTCGACGAATGCGCCGGGCTCGATGGGCTGATCACCTACAAGCTTTGGCGGGATCTCGGTTTCGCTCCCGAGAACACGCTTCATGACCTTCGATGGGGTCGCGAATACAAGGACGACAAAATCGATGATTTCGTGTGGGTGTTCCTAATTTCCGGTGCCGCACCACCCGAGCACTTTGTGGGCGGATGGGCGGGAGCCTCCGGTGAGCGTCAGCCCTCGATGTACTTCCGCCTCGGCGGCAGCACCCTCAAGGGCATCAGCAAACCGGGTTGGATCGTTTGGAGCCGTGTGTATATCGCGGATGGCGTACTCAACTACGACACCGGCCTCGCCGAGGTGGTGTCGCTTCCGGAAGACGAAACGCTGGACCGCTGGAATCTCACCACCTCCCAGTGGCCCATCATGCACGTCGTGTTGGAAGGAATCACGCGGGATCAAATGATGGCCCGTCACAAAGCCAACCACATCCAGGTCGTTTACGCCCCGACCAAAGCAGCCGCGAAGCGCGGGCTGTACGCGAAAGCGGTGGCCATGCACGAACTCGGGATGCAAGTCGCCATCTGCGGCGATGCCTGACCGCCGCAATGGACGTCGTGATCGACCAACTGCTCCGCCTCTCCCACGACCTGGGAAACGAAAACCGCCATCTCGCGATGCTCGGCGAAGGCAACACGTCCGCCCGACTCGGGGAGGACACCTTCCTCGTGAAAGCAAGCGGCAGCAGCCTTTCGACCCTATCGGAAGCCGACGTCGTGGAGTGCCGGTTCGCTCCGCTGCTCCAGCTTCTCGATGCTGAGAACCTGTCCGACCAGGAAGTGGATGACGCCCTGTTCGGTTGTCGCGTGGACACTCAGGCCAAGAAACCGTCGGTCGAGGCGCTGTTCCATGCGTACCTGTTGCAGCTGCCCGGAATCCAGTTCGTCGGGCATACGCACTCCATTACGGTGAATCAAATCCTGTGTTCCCCTCGTGCGGCGGAATTCGCGGAGCGGCGATTGTTCCCCGACGAAATTGTCTGCTGCGGACGGCGCTCCGTGCTCGTGCCGTACACGGATCCGGGATTGCAGTTATCGCGGGCGATTCGTGACGGCGTCCGGGCATTCCTCGAGGCCGAGAATTCCCTGCCGCGCGTCATTCTCCTCGCCAATCACGGAATCATCACGCTCGGAGCCAGCGCCGCTGCGGTGGACGCCGCGATGCGCATGTGCGCTAAAGCCGCGGAAATCTTCGTCGGCGCCGCAGCCCTCGGCGGACCCATTTTTCTCACTGCGGAAAATGTCGCCCGCATCCAGGGTCGACCCGACGAGGCGTACCGCCAGAAAATGCTCAAGATCTGAGCGCAGAACGTGGCGGGGGCAGCCTGCCCCCGCTTGATACACCCAAAAGGGGCGGGCCGCCCCTTTCACTTCCAAACCGCCGGTTCCATGCCCTCGAAACTGAAGCCCCGAACGCTCCCGGAATTGTACCGACTCGCTGCGGAAACGTACGCGGGGCTCGCCGCGTTTGCGACGCGAACTGCGGATGGCGAGTTTGAAAGCGTGTCGTTTGCCGAGCTGTACGACCGCGGACTCGCGCTCGCTGCGGCACTACGGGAGCTCGGCGTTCAAGCGGGGGACAGAGTCGCGTTATTTGCGGACAACCGGATCGAATGGATCACGGCGGACTACGCCGTACAGCTTTGCGGGGCGGCGGACGTGCCACGGGGATCCGACGTCACCGAGGCCGAAATCCGCTACATCACCCAACATGCCGAGACGCAAGTCGTCTTCATTGAGGATGCGAAGCTGCTGGAGAAGTTTCGCCGCGCGACGGCCGAACAGTCCTTCCGTCATGTGATCCTGATGGACAGGCGGGGCGGGGTTCCCAGCGGCGTTCTCGGCTTCCAGGAGCTTCTCGAGCGCGGTCGCGAGCTCCGCGCCCAGGGCGACCGTTCCGTCGAGGAAACCATGGCCGCCATCCGACCGGACGATATCTTCACGATCATCTACACATCGGGAACGACCGGCACCCCCAAGGGCGTCCCGCTTTCCCACGCCAACATGTGTTCGCAGATCCGCTGTCTGCCGTTCACCCTCCACCCGGGCGAACGCGCGCTTTCGATCCTGCCCGTCTGGCATAGCTACGAACGAGTCTTCGAGATGGTGACCATCGCCTACGGCGCGACGACCTATTACACCAGCCTGCGAACGATCGGCGAGGATCTCCGCAACGTGAAACCCACCGTCATGGCCTCGGCGCCGAGGCTCTGGGAAAGCCTGCACCATCGGATCCTCGATAAAATGGAGTCCGCACCGCCCCCCCGCCGCGCGCTCTTCCGCGCCGCGTACGCCGTCGCCAGGAACGTGCAGCGCGCCCGGCTCTTTTTTGGCGGACAAGACCTCCAACTGACCCCACGGAGCCGAACCGAGTGGTTAGCCGCGTGGGTGGGACATGCCATGTCCCTGGTCGTTTCGCTCATCCCCTTCCTCGTCCTGGATGGGCTGGTTCTTCGCAAGTTGCGAGAGGTCGTGGGCGGACACTTCCGGGGAACGATTTCCGGGGGCGGTGCGCTGCCGCCCCACGTGGACGAGTTTTTCAACTACATCGGCATTCCCGTGCTCGAAGGATACGGGCTGACCGAAACCTCGCCGGTGCTCGCTGTCCGAACCTGGGATTACCTCGTCATCGGCACGGTCGGCCGTATTTTCAAGGAGACGGAAGTCCGGATCTACGATCTCCAAACCGGCGAAATTCTTTACCCCGACCGCTCGCGCAAGGGACGCGGACGCGGCCTAAAGGGCGAGATCGTCGTGAAGGGTCCCCAAGTAATGAGCGGGTACTACAAAGACCCCGCGCGAACCGCGGAAGTTCTCCACGATGGCTGGTTCCGAACCGGGGACATCGGCATGGTCACTTTCAACGACTGCATCAAAATCATCGGGCGGTGCAAAGATACGATCGTCCTGCTGAACGGGGAAAACGTCGAACCCGTACCGATCGAAAACCGCCTCTGCGAGTCGCCCCTGATCTCCCAATGCATGGTGACGGGTCAGGATCAGAAATTCCTTGGCGTGCTCATTGTCCCCAATCTCGACGCCTTTCGCGCGGCCGGGATTCGCGCCGCCAACGTGGCGGAGTTGGAGTCCCTCCCGGAAGTCGCGGAACTCGTCAACGCCGAACTAAAACGACTCGTCAGCACGGAAACCGGATTCAAGGCGTTCGAGCGAATCGTCAGCTGGCGCCTCATATCCAAAGCGTTCGAAGTCGGCGATGAACTCACCTCAACGTTCAAACTCAAGCGTCATGTCATCTCGGAGAAGTACGCGGAAATCCTGAAATCACCATGAAGAGCATGAAGAGCATGAAGATCTTTAAAACATGATCCCTTCATGCTCTTCATGCTCTTCATGGTGAGCCAATCCCCCGGTCAGGGCGTTGATCCCACGGCGACTTTTTCTGCGACGGCGTCGATTTTATCCACGATCGCCTTGTTTTCCGGATCGAGAGCGATGGCTTTGCGCCAGTAGCTGAGGGCGAGCGGGAGGTTGCCGAGTTTTTGGTAGACGTCGCCGATGTGGTCGAGGACGACGGCGTCGGGTTCCGGCAGCAACTCCGCTGCGCGGAGGAGTTCGTTGAGGGCCTCGTTCGTGCGGCCCATCCGGAAGTAGACCCAGCCAAGGCTGTCGCGGTAGGCGGCGTTCTCGGGTTCCGCCTGGAGGGCGCGTTGGATGAGCTGTTCCGCCTCCGCGAGGTTCTGATTTCGGTCCGCCCACATGTAGCCCAGATAATTGTAGGCGCGGGCGGCGGCTGCGGGAGCGAGCGAGATGGATTTGCGCAGGAGGTCTGCGGCGCGATCGAGTTTCCCGGCTTGCTCGGCTACGGCTCCGTAGTTGAAGTAGAAATCGCTGTCGAGCAGCTGCGGGTAGCGCGTGGAGAACTCGACGGCCATTTTTTCGAATGCCCTGATCGCCTCGTCGTGCCGTTTGGCCTGGCTCAAAGCCACGGCATGGAGGACGGCGAACTTTGGATCCGGGAAGCGTCGCATGGCATCCTCGAGTTGGAGGACGGCTTGCGCGGGCTTGCGAGCCCGGTCCAGCAGCAGGACGATGAGCCGCTCCTGGCGTTGGGGATCGTCGGGTTCGAGCAAGACCGCCTGTTGCAGCGCCGCCACGCAGCGGTCCCAGTTGTTCCGGCGGGCATACAGCTCCGCGAGTGCCTCGTAGGCTTTCAGATTCAGCGGGTCGCCCTCGACAATCGTTTCAAACAGTTTCGTGGATTCTTCGAACTGCCCGTTCTCAAAGTAACACGCGGCGAGCTTCACGCGGGCATCATCAAGGCCCGGCCGGAGTTCCAGAGCGCGCTCCAGCAGCGGGATCGCCCGCGGCACCTGTTGCGAAAGAATGTAGAAGTACGCCACCTTGGTCAGGATGTCCGGCTGCGTATCCGCGTACTTGGCCGCCTTCTCAAAAATCGCACTCATTCGCTGGACGTCCGACAGCGAGATCTTCCCATCCTCCCGAAGAAGCACCCGCCCCACAAAATCGCCAAGCTCCGCCCAGTATTGCGCCTCCTGGGTATCCACCTTTGACGCCCTTTCAAGGATCGCGAATGCCTTCGCCGTATGCCCCTGGGCTTGATGAATCTCCCACAGCGCCTCGTAGGAACTGAACTCCCGCGGCGCAATTTCGAGGGCGCGATTCGCGTACTGCAGGGCAAGTTCGGGCTTCCCCAATTGACGCAGATAAATCGAGGAGAGCGCCAGGCACGGAGTCGCGCTCCGCGGCGAGGCCTTAATGGCGTCCTTCAGGACGCTGATCGCTTCCGCACTCTCGCCCCGACGCAAGTGATCATCTGCCACCTTGATCGCAAGATCGATGAACCCGGGGTCCAGATCTAGGACGCGACGGAACCGCTCAAACGCACTCTGCGGACCCGCAGCGTCCTCGTCTAATAGCCCGGCAATGTAATACGACACCGCCCGGGCACTGCGCTCGCTTTTCTCATCGAGTTCAACGTACCGCGGTTGGAGAAGTCCATCGTCGGTCTGAAAATCGGGAACGGCCGCATTCGCACAGTCCACCGGCAGACCCGCAAACGCCACGAGTGCGAGAGCAGAGGTCTGGGCAACAGCATGACCAACCCACCCTTGGATCCGGGCTTTGCGGCTGACCATTCCGGCCTTCATGCCGCGAATGTAGTCCCTACGACTTGTAACGCAAACGCTTCTTGTGCCGGTTGGCCTTCATGCGCTTGCGTCGCTTGTGCTTGGCGATTTTCGCTTTTCTACGTTTTTTTAGGGAACCCATTCGGTATCTGCGGTCACGAGACGATCAATAAACAACTTTGTTGAGGGGATATTCAATAATCCCCTCCGCCCCCAGCACTTTGAGCCGGGGGATAATTTCGCGCACGACCTTTTCGTCGATGACGGTTTCCACGGCCACCCATTCCGGCTGAGCCAAGGGCGAAACTGTAGGATTCCGCAGGGAGGGCAATGTCTCAAGCAAAATCTTCAAATTCGCCGCAGGGAGATTCATCTTGAGCCCCACCTTGTCCCGCGCCTGCAACGCCGCGCGCAACAACAAGAGCAAACTGTCCATCTTCGCACACTTCCATTCGTCGCCTTCGACCTGCCTCGCAGAAATGAATACCGGATAGGACTCCATCAGAGTGTCCACAATGCGCAAATTGTTCGCCCGCAGCGATGAACCGGTCTCCGTGATATCGACAATCGCATCCACAAGGTCGGGGACTTTCACCTCGGTGGCCCCCCACGAGAACTCGACATGCGCCTCGACCCCATGCTTGGCAAGGAAGCGCTTGGTGAGCCCGACCGCTTCCGTTGCAATCCGTTTACCCTGAAGATCCTTCACGGTCCGGATCGCGGAGTCCTCCGGCACGACCAACACCCAGCGCGTCGGGGCCGCGGTGGCCTTGCTGTAGGGTAGTTCCCCGCGCGTCACCACGTCCGAGCCATTCTCCTCCACCCAGTCACGGCCCGTGATTCCACAATCCAGAAACCCGTCTTCCACGTACCGGCTGATCTCCTGCGCCCGCAGCAAGGTGAGCGAAAGGTCCGCGTCATCCACCACCGGGCGATAGGATCGACGCGTCACGGTGATGGTAAATCCGGCCTTGGCAAAAAGGGCAATGGTTTGGTCCATGAGGCTTCCCGAGGGAATACCTAGGGTCAAAGTACGGGGTGACGTCATCGCGGGAAAATAGAGTCTCTTCGCGGAATATCCAGTCCGCATGCAATCGGAAGGCTCGCAAAGGTCACTTGCCGACTTGCCCGGGAACCCGCGAGAGGGCAGGGTGTCCCGATGCATCGGTTGTTCCACTTCGTCAAGACGGAGGCGACGAAGTTGGTCGATCTGAAGGATCAACCCCATGCGATCGCCGGTGGGGTGGCAGTTGGCATGTTTCTGGGATTCACCCCGCTCTTCGGATTGAAAACGGTCCTCGCGTTCGCGATCGCCTGGTGCCTGCGATACAGCAGGATCGCGGCGCTGGTGTCGGTTTCGCTTCACGACATTCTGACTCCGCTGTGGCCGCTGATTCTGACGGCGGAATACGACATGGGACGGTGGATTCTCAAAAAACCGCACGGACTCCCGGAGGGACTGCGGCTGCATCACCTCGAATTCCGCCATTTGTTCGAATGGACAACGATCGTCGACATCGGGGTGCCCGTCCTGCTCGGTTCGATGTTTTTTTCGATCCCTGCGGCCCTGATCGCATATCCCCTGGTATTTCGGATTGTGCAGCGCAGGGCCGCACGGAGGATGGCAGACGCGCGATCTTGAAGCGTCCGCGTTGAAAATCCCCGCCGTCCCGTTATGCTCTCCCCATGACCGCCAGCGAAATGTCCGAAATTCCCGCTTCGCCGGGTCGGGTCGGCCGCTGGATCATACCCGCGCTCGTCGCGTCGCTTCTGATTCATGCCGCGTTCGTGCTCTTCGCCTGGCACTTCCAGCTTGCGGTGCAAACCGAGCGGGTCCTCCCCGTTCAGGATGTCGCGCCTTTTCAAGTGCAGGAGGTGGAGCTTCCGAAGGAAATGACCGCTCAGGCCGCCGCGGAGGCACAAAAGGCATCCGCCCCCGATGCCATCCGCCCACCGGAGGAAAAGATTTCCCTCGAAAAAATGGCGGGGCCAAATGACGGCAACCCCGCCGCTCCCGCACTCGCCAGATCCCTCCTCTCAGAGAAACCCACCGTGGCGGATCAATCCTCCACCCTCCCCGCAAGCGACGCCCTCGCCGCCGTCGAACGCAGCACGGCGGTCCAGCGGACCATCGGTCGCGAAAAATCCGGAACCCCAACGGACACCAAAGTGGAGACGGCCATGGCGGAACGCGTCGCCACGGCGGTGCGCAACGGACCCGAAGCCGGCGGCAAGGTAAAGGGCTTCAGCAATCTGGACGATCTTCTCGCACAGACCGGACCCCTCCGCGCCGAGACGGCTCCGATCCTCATGCCCACGGATTTGCTGTTCGAGTACAACGAGTTCGATTTGCGCGAAACCGCGATTTCGAGTCTTCAAAAACTCGGCACGCTCATCAGCCGCAACCCGGCCGCACGGTTCATCATCGAGGGCCATACCGATTCGTTCGGAGCCCTCGACTACAACCAGCGGCTGAGTGAAATGCGCGCGGAATCGGTGAAATCATGGCTCGTTCAATCGATGGGCCTGGACGCTTCGCGGATCGAGACCCGCGGATTCGGTTCCCGCCGCATGCTGGTCCCCGCGACGGGTTCCATTGAGGAACAACGCATCAACCGTCGTGTGGAGATCGTGGTGCGGGCGCCCGCGCAACCCGCGAGCCGATGATCATTCAAAAGGAGTCCGTTCTCGCGGTTGCAGCCCGGGAACTGGCGGCAAAGGTGAAAGAGAAACCTCGGGACGCCCTCGAGGTCTACCGCCAGTTCCGCAAGATCGAGGAGCACCGGCTGCGGATGCGTCACAATGCCGGCGCCGGCGGACGCGAAACGGCGCGGCAACGCTCAGACACGGTCGATATCCTTTTCCGCGAGGTCTTTGAGAACACGATCGAGGAAACCGGCGCTGCGAAGCATCACGATGACATCGTGGTGATGGCATTCGGCGGCTACGGGCGGCGCGAGATGAATCCGTTCAGCGACGTCGACATCATGTTCGTGCACGCGGGTCGGCAGGCACCCGAGGTGGTGGAAGAGCTCATCCGGCGAACGCTCACCGCTCTCTGGGACATCGGTTTCAAAGTGGGGCACTCCACCCGCTCCATTCCGCAGGCCCTCAAGCACGCGAACACGGACATGATCATCAAAACCTCGATGCTCGAGGCGCGCTACCTCGGGGGGAGCCGGGAGGTTTACAACGATTTTAAGGCGAAGTTCGTCACGTCCTGCGTTCGTCAACACGAGGCGGAGTACATCGCATGGCGGCTGGCGAACCAGCAGGAGCTCCGCGAGAAATACGGAGCCACCGTGTTCATGCAGGAGCCCAATGTGAAGTATGGTCGCGGCGGGATGCGGGACTATCAAAGCCTCCTCTGGATCGCATTTTTCAAGGAACGGGTCGCGTCTTTGTCGAAATTGGTCGAGCTCAAATTTCTTCGCGAAACGGAGCGGCGTTCGCTGGACAAAGCTTACGATTTCCTGCTGCGCGTTCGCACGGAGATGCACTACGTGAATGGCCGCCCTTTGGATCACCTCACCCTGCAAATGCAGGGCCGCGTGGCCTCAAACTTCCGATATCCCCAGCGTCACATCCTCGGCAAGTGCGAGGCATTCATGCGCGACTACTACAGCCATACGCGGAACATCGACCTCATCACAGCGATCGCTATGGAACGGATGCGCGCGGAAGCGGTCAAACCCGCCGGCGTCCTCGAGATTCTCAATCCCCGCCGCTCCCGAATCGAGAAGTTCGACGGCTTCCACGCAAAGGACGGACTCCTGTACGCCGAGAGTCGGGACATTTTCCACGAGGATCCCTCGCGCCTCATTCGGGCGTTCCAACACATCCAATTGCGGCAGCTCAATCTCGCAAGCGATCTCAGAGAATTGATGATGCGGCGCCTCGGCCTCGTCAACCGCACCTTCCAATACGCCCGCTCCACGCGTGAGACTTTTTTGGCGATCCTCTCCCGCAAGGGGGAGGTCGGGCGGATCCTGCGACTGATGCATGAAATCGGGTTTCTCGGTCGATACCTCCCGGAGTTCGGCGCGCTCACCTGCCTGGTTCAACACGAGTTCTATCACCGGTACACGGCCGACGAGCACACCCTCGTTTGCATCGAAAAACTCGACGGCGTGCTCCTCACGGAAGATCCCAAACTCAAGAGCTACCGGGGCATTTTTCAACGCCTCGAGGATCCATCGATGCTCTATTTTGCCCTGCTCCTGCACGATACCGGCAAGGCAGCAAACCGGCGTCACCACGAGGAACAGAGCGCCATCCTCGCCCATCGCGTCGCCCGCCGACTCCAGTTGACGCCGGAACGGCGGCGTCAGTTGCTCCTTCTAGTCGATGCGCACTACACGCTTTCGCACACGTCGCAGTCGCGCAATTTGGAGGATCCCGCGACGATTGCCGAGTTTGCGGGGATCGTGAAATCGAAGCAGAACCTCGATCCGCTGATGCTGCTGACGCTGGCCGACGGCATGGGGACCAGCGACCAGAATTGGTCGGATTGGAAGGAGACGCTTGTTTGGAGTCTGTACCGGCGAACCGGCAGTTACCTCGAAAGCGGTCCCCGCTACGTGGAGGTCCTGCAAGCCGAGCGCGAGCAAATGCGTGAGCAGGTCGAGCGCAAGCTCGGGAAGGAGTTTGCCGGGGAGACCGAGGGGCATTTTTCGACAATGCCCGACCGCTATTTCGCCGCGTACGACGTGCCGACGATCACCGAGCACCTGCGCCTGTTCCGCGAGTTCCTCGAGCGCCATGTCAACGAGGGAGACGGACTGGTTCCGGTCTTCCGATGGGTGCCACGACCGGAATACGGACATACGGAGGTCTGGATTTGCGGGTGGAGCCGACCCGGTTTGCTCGAGCGTCTTTCGGGAGCGTTCCTTGCGGCGCAAATCAACGTGTTGAGTGCGGATATCTTTACCCGCGGGGACGATTTGGCGCTGGATATCTTCCGCGTGAGCGACACGAATTTTCAACCGGTGGAGAATCCCCGCGACATCGCCCGCGTGGAGCAGCTGGGAGCGGAGGCGCTGAGCACGGAGGAATTCGATTTCAAGCCCCTCATTCGGAAGGCGCGGTCTTTGCGTTCCTACCGACTCTCGCAAGATGTGGAATTGCCGACGCGCATTGTCGTGGAGAACCATTCGCATCCGATCTATACGCTGATTGACGTCCAGAGTCCGGACCGCATGGGCTTGCTGTACGATCTGCTCCGTGCGCTGCACACGGCGGGGGTGAACATCGAACTATCCCGCATCACCACCGAAATGGACGTGGCGATGGACACATTTTACGTCACGAACCGGGACGGGAATAAGATCGTCGAGGACGCTGCCATCAAGAAGCTGCAGCGTCTGCTCAAACGCGCGGCGACCGGCGGGCTGGAGGAGACGTAATTCACAGTGACAGGGTCACCCTGCCCCTGTTTGTCAAAAAAGAGGGGCTGGCAGCCCCTCTCACCACTTTCTTCATGTCCCGACTCTTCGCCCGATTCTCCCTGCGACACGCGCTGCGGCATCCCTTCCTCGCGTTGTTGAACGTCCTCAGCATCGCCGCGGGCGTTTCGGTCTTTCTTTCGGTTCGCATCGCGAATCGCTCCGCCCTCGCTTCGTTTGAGGGAGGAATCGATCTCACCGCGGGCAAGGCGCATTTGGAAATCCGGGGCAACCTCGATGAGATGCGACTGCCGGAGTTGGCGAAAATCCCGGGAATTGCTGCCGCCACGCCGCTGGTGGAGGGGATTGTCCCACTCGCCAACAGCCGGGATTTCCTCCGCATCCTCGGAGTGGACCCCTTCACCGCCGGCCCGTTCCGAACGTACTCGCTGGGTGACGGCAGCGGAGGCGACATGGACCTGGGGACGTGGCTCACTCGCCGCGACGCCCTCGCCCTGTCCTCCGCATTCGCGAAACGCAACGGGATTTCACTCGGCAACACCCTCGAAGTCGACGTCGGGGGTCGAATCATCCCGCTGACGGTGGCATTTCTCCTGGAACCAACCGATGCCGCTGCGAGCGCGGACGACCGCTATGCCGCAATGGACATCGGCTGGGCTCAGGAACTGCTCGGACTGACGGGTCGCCTCACTTCGATTTCGCTCCGCCTCACAGACCCGCGCCGTCCGGAACCCGTGATCGAGGCCCTGCGTCCGTTGTTTCCCTCCGACGTTTCCATCGCGGCGCCGACCCGGAGGGGTCGGCAAGTCGAGGCCATGCTGGCCAGCTTCCAACTGAACCTCACCGCGCTCAGCCTCGTTTCCCTGCTCGTCGGCATGTTCCTCATCTACAACACGGTTTCCGCGGGTGTGACGCGACGGCGTCCGGAGATTGGCATGCTGCGGGCGCTGGGCGTCACGCGATCGGAGGTTCGGCTGCTGTTCCTTGGCGAGGCGGCGATGTGCGCAGTGGTGGGGGGCACGCTGGGGGTCCTCGCTGCCGGTCCGATCGCGTCCGCCATGCAGGGTGGACTCTCGGAAGCCGTTTCTTCGATTTACCTGCTGCTCCGGGTGAACGCGCTCGCCGTGTCGCCGGCGGACGTCGCCCTCGCGTTGGCGCTCGGCCTTGGGGCGGCCCTGGCGGCGGCGTGGGGTCCCGCGGAAGATGCGGCGCGGACCGACCCCGCCCGCGTCCTCTTTGCGGGTTCCGCAATGGAGGCATTCGCCCCGGCTCCGCCGCGACGCTTTGTCGCCGGCCTGTGCTGCCTCGCCGCCGCCGGGGTGAGCGGCTGGGTTGCCCTAAAAACCGGCCCACCGGCGTTGGGGTTCCTCAGCGCGTTCTGCGTCCTCGCCGGGTTCTCGCTGCTGGTGCCCTGGACCACCCATGCCTTCGCACTCGCCCTCGGTGGACGCCACTCGCCCCTGCGGACGTTTCCCACCCTGCGAATCGGCGTCCAGAATCTCGGTCGGTCCCTGCACCGGAATTCCGTGACCATCGCCGCGCTCGCCGCCGCCATCGCGATGACGGTGGGCGTCGAGGTCATGATCGGATCCTTCCGCGGGAGCGTGGACCGCTGGATGGAGCACACACTCACCGCAGACATTTTCATCGCGCCCGCCGCAAACGAGCAAATCGGCCTCGTGGAATTCCTGCCGCCGGAGATGCTGACGTGGCTGCGGGCACAGCCCGAGATCGCAGAGGTCGCATCGTTCCGGGAATTGCAGGTCGAAACCGACCCCGCCCCGTTCTCCTTGGGGGTGATCGAGGGGAATGCCCGGGGCAGCTTGGAATTCGAAGGCGGGGATGCCGAAAACAAGCGAGCCCTTTGGCTGCTGCCCGGGCATGTGGCGGTATCCGAGAGCCTAGCGCAAAAGCGGCGTCTGCAAGAGGGCGATACGTTGGAGATTCCAGGTCCGCAAGGAATCGTCGCGTTGGAGGTCGTCGGGATTTACCGGGATTACACCCGTGACCAAGGCGTGGCGTTGATTCCCAGGACGACGTTCGAGGCATTTTGGAAGGATCCACGGGTGCATTCCTTGAGTCTGACGCTGCGGCCTGGGGTGGATTCCGCTGCGCTGGAGCGGCGGTTCCGCGACGCGTTTGACTCGGCGGGTCGCTTCTCCGTCTATCGCAACGCAGGACTGAAGCAGCGGGTCTTCGAGATTTTCGAACAAACCTTTGCGCTGACCTATGCCCTCCGGGGGATCGCGATGTTTGTGGCGATGACCGGCGTCGCCCTTTCGCTTGCTGCGCTGGTGACCGAGCGCATTCGGGAAATCGGCGTCCTGCGGTCGCAAGGGGCATCGAGGGGTCAGGTCGGCGTCATTTTCATTGCGGAGTCCGCGTGCGCGGGTTTTCTGGCGGGCGTGGTGGGGCTTTGCTCCGGGGCACTCCTGGCCGTGGTGCTTACCTGGGTGGTGAACAAGGCGTTCTTTGGATGGACGGTGGACTTGGTCTATCCGGTGGCCGCACTCCTTGGGGCACCGCTCCTTGCGATTCCGGTTTCGGCGATGGCGGGCGCACTTCCCGCGTGGCTGGCCAGCCGGGTCCGGCCTGCGGCCGCGCTCCGGCATGAGTGACCGATGGTCCGGAATTCCGCGCTTCAAGCCCAAGCACCCCCCTTTTTTACCATGAAGAACACGAAGAGCATGAAGGAAATGGCTCCGAAAACGGGTTGAGAATATGCCTTCACGCGTGCCCTCGTTCGGTGAACGAGATCAGAACCTGGCCCTCATTCATCTTCATGCTCTTCATGCCCTTCATGGTAGATTAAAGTGACGCAATTGGGATGAGCGTTCCCACCCGGACGCAGCGCGAACGGGATTGGATTTTACATTCCCCCGGTTTGCATGTTGATTTCCCAGCTGCACCAAACCGGTGGCTCTTCATGATCAATTGGGTTCTCAAAAAAATTCTCGGTTCCAAGAACCAGCGCGAAATCCGCCGCATGCGGCCGATTGTCGACCGGATCAATGAATTCGACGCCGAGTTGCAGGGTCAACCCGACGAGGTCCTCAGAGAAAAAACGCTCGCCTGGAAGGCAAAGCTTTCCGCGATCCGGGACGACGACGAACTGAAACGCGCCCTCGACGAGGTGCTGCCGGAAGCGTTCGCGGTCGTGAAAAATGGCGCGCGACGTCTGTGCGGACGAATTTTTACGATCTGCGATCAGCCAGTGAAGTGGGAAATGGTTCACTTCGACGTTCAACTCATCGGCGGAATGGTCCTGCATTCCGGCCGCATCGCCGAGATGGCAACGGGTGAAGGCAAAACCCTCGTCGCCACCCTCCCCGTTTACCTGAATGCCCTCTCGGGACGGGGCGTCCACGTCATCACCGTCAACGACTACCTCGCCCGGCGCGACGCCGAATGGATGGGTCAACTCTACGGATTTCTGGGTTTCACCGTCGGGATCATCCAGCACGATCAGTCGCCGGAAATCCGCCGTGGGGCATACGCCGCCGACATTACGTACGGCACAAACAGCGAATTCGGCTTCGATTACCTCCGCGACAACGGCATGGCCACCTCGCGCGAGCAGCAGGTGCAGCGGGGTCACTACTTTGCCATCGTCGATGAAGTCGATTCCATCCTCATCGACGAAGCCCGCACCCCGCTGATCATCAGCGGACCCGTCACCGTCTCCACCCACCAATACGATCGCTTCAAACCCATTGTGGACCAGGTGGTCCGCAAGCAGACGATGCTCTGCAACCGGCTGGTCACCGACGCCGAATCGCTCCTAAAAGAGGGCAACCGCGAGGAAGCCGGCCGGGCTCTGTTGAAGGTGAAATTAGGCCAGCCGCGCAGCAAGGGTCTCCTCCGGGCCATGGAAGATCCGGAACTGCGCCGCCTCGTCGACAAAACCGAACTCTCGTTTTACCAGGACACCGAAAAAGAGGCGCTGATCGCCCTCAAGGAAGAGCTGTTTTTCACGATCGACGAACGCCAGCACGACGCGGATTTGACCGAGCAGGGTCGCCGATTCATGAGCCCGGACGATCCCGACGCCTTCGTCCTCCCCGATCTCATCACCGAGTTCACGGAGATCGACGTCACGCCCGATCTCCCGGACGCCGAGAAGATTCGCAAGAAAGCGGAACGCCAGCAGGTGTATGACCAGCAGGCGGAGCGCATGCACAACATTTCCCAGCTCCTCAAAGCCTACTGCCTCTACGAAAAAGACGTCGAGTACGTCGTCGAGGAGAACAAGGTGATGATTGTTGATACCTTCACGGGCCGCAAAATGCCCGGCCGACGCTGGAGCGACGGACTGCACCAGGCGGTGGAGGCAAAGGAAGGGGTGCAGATCGATCGCGAGACGCAAACGCTCGCCACGATCACGATTCAGAATTATTTCCGCCTGTACGCAAAGCTCGCGGGCATGACCGGTACTGCGGAGACCGAGGCAAACGAATTTCACGACATCTATCGGCTTGATGTGGTGGTGATCCCGACTAATCGCTCCGTGCGTCGGGAGGATCTCAATGACCGCATCTACAAGACGCGGCGCGAGAAGTACAACGCCGTGGTTGAGGAGATCAAAACCGCCCACGCCAATCAGCAGCCGGTGCTGGTCGGCACCGCGAGCGTGGAGGCCTCCGAGCTCGTCAGCCGCATGCTGAAGCGGGAAAAGATTCCCCACACCGTCCTCAATGCCAAGTACCACCTCCAGGAAGCCGAGATCGTTGCGCGTGCGGGGCTGCCCGGGGCGGTGACCATCTCGACCAACATGGCCGGCCGCGGAACGGACATCAAACTCGGCCCGGGAGTGGCAGACTTCGGCGGTCTCTTTGTCATTGGCACCGAGCGTCATGAATCACGCCGGATCGACCGCCAGCTGCGCGGTCGTTGTGCGCGCCAGGGCGACCCCGGCGCGTCTCGATTCCATGTCAGCTTCGAAGATGATCTCATGCGGAACTTCGGAGCGTCCGAGCGCATGACGAAAATCATGGAAACCTTCGGCATGAAGGAAGGGGAGGAGTTGGAGCATCCGTGGCTCGATAAGAGCGTCGAAACCGCTCAGAAGCGGGTTGAGCAACGGAATTACCTCGCACGCAAACGGACGCTCGAGTTCGACGACGTGATGAACATGCAGCGCGAAGTCATTTACGGCTATCGCAACGACGCCATCGACAGCGAGGATCCGCGTCAGCTGGTTTACGAGACGATCGATCAGGCGATTCCGGAAAAGGTTGCGTCCTTCCTGGGAATGAAGGACGAGGACCCGGACTACGAAGGCCTCCTGAACTGGGTGAATACGACATTTCCGTTGGGTCTGACCCGGGAGAAGGCCGGGCTCGAGGAGCGGTCCAGCGACGACAACGCGGCGTTTTTGATCAGCAGGATCAAGGCGGCGTACGAGATCAAGGCGGGCTCGGAGGATGCGCAGGCGCTTAAAGGGCTGGAACGCTACATCATCCTGAACGCGGTGGACCGGCTTTGGCAGGAACACCTGTATGCGATGGACGGCCTGCGTGAAGCGGTTTACCTGCGGGCGTATGCGCAGAAAGATCCCCTCGTTGAGTACAAGAACGAGGCCTATGAAATGTTCACCGAGCTCATGGGGAGCATCCGTTCCGAGATCCTGAACAACCTGTTTCGCAGCACGACAAACCTTCAGGCGTTTGAGGCATTTCTTGCAAATCTCCCGCGCCAACTGCTCTCGGCGGATGGTCCCGTCGAAGCCCCGCCGCCGCACCCATCGGCAGCGCCAAAGCGACCCGAAGAAAAACCGATCGCCCTACCGTCCATGCGCAGAGACCTGCCGAAGGTGGGGAGAAACGATCCCTGCCCATGCGGCAGCGGGAAGAAGTACAAGAGCTGCTGCGGCCGTTCCGCCTGACGGCCCACCCAAGGCGTTCCGGCACTGCAAATCTACGGAACGGCGAATTTCACCATGAAGAACAGGAAGGGCATGGAGGAAATGCCTCCCAAAAGGGCTGAAAGCTGCATTCACGCGTCCACCCGTTCGGTGAGCGAGATCGGAAAATGTCACTCATTCATCTTCATGCTTTTCATGTCCTTCATGGTAGTTTGAAGGTAGGCATTTAGGTTGATGTATGAGAGGCGCGGTTCCGGCCTGTAAGCAACCGACGACCTAATGACCTCACGGCTCCGCCGCGCCGCTGCCCCTCGCAGTCTGGCCCCGCATTTCCCGTTGGCGCATCGGCATCGCATCGATCACGGAGTAGACGGTCTGAGGGGACACCGCCTCGCTCCAGCGGGATTTCACCCCTCCGTCCTTGCCGATCAGCAGGACGACGTTCGTACCCGCATTCACGCCGAGCGCCTTGCGCAGTGCGGGAGTCTCGATGCGGATCATGCGGAGATCGCGCTCGGCGCACCCGGCGGTCTGATCCTTCCATTCCGACGTGAACCGCGCAATGAACGCAGCGTCGTTCGATTGCCAAAGGAGCAACCGATTTTTCCACCGCGCGGCGGAAAGTTCGCTCAAGGGATCCGCCCCCGCCCGATGGCAAATCACGAGGCCGCTCACCGCCACGGCGAGGGAGAACAAAAAGCGAGCGATCATCCGGATCATTACGTCCCCGCTTGACGAGTGGAGGCGGAGCAGAAACTGGTGCGCGATGCAGGGTTCGAACCTGCGACATCTTGCGTGTGAAGCAAGCGCTCTACCACTGAGCTAATCGCGCTAACCTACTGTTAACAAGGCACTTACACCGCCAATTTCGCCTCTTGTCACCCGATTTACTAATCCGATTAAGTAACCCGGTAGTCTCCAAACGTGCCTAAGCAGCGGAAACCATCGGATAACGAGTCGGATTGGACGAAAATTGGACCATGTCTTTACTGTTACAACGGAGAGGTATGTTACCCTACTAAAAGTCCGAGGCAAACAGATTCGCCGTTGCTTGGAGACCCAGGATCTAGCACTGGCGCGGCGTCGGTTGGCAGATCTGCGCCGGGACCTCGAACGAACGGATCCGACCCTGGCCGGCAGGACGATCGAGTCCAATGCCGAGCGGTATCTGGCCACCCTGACGGGGGCGCCTTCCTCTCAGGTCAACTCACGGCGATCGATGGCGAGGCTCCTTGCCTCCTGGCCGAGGGAATCCCCTCGGGCGATCATGAAAATCCGTCGAAGCGATTGCGAATTGTTCCTCGCACAATACACGGATCTCTCGGCCTCGACGATCAACCACATGATCACCGATTTGACACGGTTCTTCGAACTCGCGGTGCAGGACGGCGTCATTCCAAGAAATCCCATGGAGGGGATCAAATACCGCCGAATTCCCAAGCTCACCCGGTTGACACCCACGCGGGAGCAGTTCGAAGCGCTTGTGAAGGATCTGCGCTCCCAGCAATCAAACGGGCATGGTGCGGAGGACTCCGCAGATTTCGTGGGACTGGCGGGACTTCTGGGACTGGGTCAGGCGGAACTTTCTGGGATCTCCCGCCAGCACATCAATCTGGACACGGGCACGATCCAAGTTTTTCGGCGAAAGACGAGCCAGGCGTTCACCATCCCGATCTATCCGCAGGCACGAACGATCATTGAACGGCGGTTGGCTCAGATGATCTACCAACTCCAAACCGGCGAACCAATTTGATGGCAGCGACGAATCAGAGATCCGTCGGCAATCTGAAGCGACGCTAGACTTCGCGGTCACACTTGCTTCAAGAGCTGCGATTGCTGGTGTTTCCGGTTGTCGCAGGGGGATATTCTCAAACATGATCCCTCACGATTATGGACGATGATTCGATACATCCGATCGGTTTTCGAGCGATTTCGGGAGACATATCGCAAACGCCGCTCAGTGTAAGCACGATTCTGTCGCGCTTGAATCATGAACGCGACGAACTGTGGCAATTCCGCCTCTATTTGGACATCGGTGAGGCTTACATCAAGATCGTTGCAGCTTGGCTTCTCAACAGAGCGCGATCGGAACCTCGCAATCGCGATTCCGAGGCACTTCGCAAGCTAATTGAGAACCTAAAAACTCCGACCTCGCTCGGAAACTGGCTGGGCGTGATTAAAGAAACGTCGAAATCGAACTTCAAGGCGGGCGATTTCGAGCGGACGGTCGCCAATTCCCTAACTTGGCCAATCGAGGGAATCGTGAAGATTCGAAACGAAGATGCCCACCGTGCTACTCCGGCGAGAGCGGAAATTTCCCGGAAACTCGATGACCTAAAACAATACATCGAGGAACTCACTAAACAGGTCACAAAGTCAGAGCTGGTCTTTGAATGTGTTCCCGTCCGCAAAAGTGCACTCACTTCACCCGCTTGGGGAAGATTCATCGTTTCGTACAGCTCCATTCGAACGGACCTCTTCCCATGGATTGTTGCGGTCTATGCGAAGGATGAACCGACCGCACTGTTCGCGTACGACAAGCGAACTGACAAGAAAGAGCCGCTTTACATTGATCTCGCGGCATCGGATCCCCCAAGCACTTTTCCACCCGATCCGCAACAGATCACCTCAGATGAGTTCCGCGCGATCTTCGACGTGGGGGACGCCCCTGTGTTCTTTGAGTCGCTGATCGCCGCACGAAGTGGAGAGCGTATGGATTCGTCCTACATCCAGCGCACACCGCTTGTGAATCGGATACTTGACGCAGTGGCGACGGACCGCGGTAAGGTCGTGTTCTTGCGAGGTGATGCGGGATCCGGAAAGACAAGCCTTTGTTGCCAGATTGTCAGTCGACTTCGCCGTGAGGCAGACACTAATGGTCAGCTTCTTGTTCTCCACCACTTCTGCGGGCGAGACTCCAGCATTTCTGATTCGAGTAAAAAGACCCTTGAGAACTTGGCCGCTCAATTGAGTCACGCCCAGAATGCCGGCCAGGGCCAGAGCTTTTCAGTGTTGGCGAAGGAAGCCATCAAAGGTCCTGGACGGATAATCCGGATCATCATTGATGGACTCGATGAGGTGGAGGATGCTGCTCGTGGCCCCCTGCTCGGAGTGATCTGCGACCTTGTCGTATCAAGCGCCGACTGTGACCTAAAAGTGATCCTCGCTGGACAGCCGAAGATCGAGGGAGATCACGATAAATTCCTTAGAGTCGCCGTCAATACAATCCTCGTTGACGGTCTCACACTAGAGGAGGTTCGCGCTTTGGCCAACAAGCATGAGCTCTGGAATCAAGGTTGGACCGACTCCGACTCTCGCAGCTTGCTCAAGCACACTTCGGGACTCGCTCTTTATATAGAATCATTTCTGCGAGACGTCGCCAGAGGAAACGTTCGTCGAGAAATTGTTTCCGACCTTCCGTTGCAGCTTTCCAGCTATTGGGAGAAATTGATCAAGCGCTCAATTCATAGCGTTCTGCCGGAGGAGAAGCTCGATGAGAAAATTGACGAGACGCATCGCATCCTCGGGCAAGTTCATTCAAAGCATCCCGATCTCCTACCTAAAGAGCTGAAGTAGAGGCTCTGCACGGCTGCCATCGATGTAATTAAGCTACATCATTTCGGTAACGCTGTTCTGAGCACAATGGACACTCAACCCACGCTTCAGTTTCCGGCCATACGCGGCGTGCAGGCAGGACGTGAGTATTACGTCACGATGTGGACGCTCCGGACTCTCAAGCAGATTTCGATTTTCGACGAAACCGAGCTCCCGGCTGAACTCCGTGCTCAGCGGGTGCTCAGCAAAGCCCGGATTCCCGAAATGGCGGGATACGTTCTGGACAACCCCAAAGACTACGTCTTCTCGGCCCTCACCGCCTCGATTGATTCCAACGTCATTTTTGAGCCTTTCTCCAAGGAGTCCGGGCAGGACCGCTTGGGGACGCTGAAAGTTCCGATGGATGCAAGGTTTATCATCAATGACGGCCAGCACCGCCGGGCCGCAATCCTGTCGGCCTTGGAACACAAGCCCTCGCTGGCCTACGAGACAATCGCTGTTGTGTTTTTTCTCGATATAGGATTGGAGCGTTGCCAGCAGATGTTTGCGGACCTCAACCGCTACGCGATTCGCCCCAGTCGATCTTTGGGACTTCTTTACGATCACAGGGATGACAAGGCGAAATTGGCCAGGCTCGTCGTGATGAAATCCGAATTGTTCCGCGATCTTGTCGATTTGGAGAAAAGCTCTCTCGCTCTTCGCTCGCGCAAGTTGTTTACCCTCTCTGCATTCTTCAATGCGAGCGCCGATCTTCTGGAGGGCCTTGCCTCTGGAGATCTCGAACAGGACGCCCAATTGGCGAGGGGATACTGGGAGGCTGTTGCCGATGAGTTCCCTATCTGGCGGCAGGTAAGGGGAGGGCACCTCCCCTCCAGTGAAATCCGCGAAGGTTACATCCACGGCCACGGCATCGCACTGCAGGCCCTGGGGAAGGCTGGCAACGCTCTTCTCAAGCGCTATCCCGCCAAGTGGGCGGACCACCTCAAGCCGCTTTCAAAAATCAACTGGTCCCGGAGCAACGCCCGTCTCTGGGAGGGACGGGCGCTCATTGGCGGGAAAGTTTCTAAGGTCACCACCAACGTCACCCTTACGACCAACGTCGTTAAAAAGGCGCTGGGTCTGGACCTCACGAAGGACGAACAAAGCGTGGAAGACGCATTCAGGAGAGGATTCAAACGATGAGCTTCACCGTGATGACACAGAATTGGCGAATCTTGACACCGCGATGGGAACGGCGCACTTTATGAAAGATGACGATACTAGGCAGAGTTCCGCATCCAGACGATGTCGCGGCCCGGAAGGCATTGGCCAGCAGGCAGCCATCGCCATTGAGCAGGGTTTTGGCTCAGGCGAAGGCCTCTGCACAGTGGAGGAAGCACAATTCCTCCAAAATTGGCTTGCCCGCGAAGGCCGCCTGATTCCCGAAGACGATTGGCATCTCCTGCCGCTCGTCGAAAATCAGACTGCTGAGCACGAAGTCCGGTATCGCGAGAGCGACCACCGCGCGGTAAAACGAACATGGCCGGGAACCTTCGGGCTTGTTCCTTCTCGTATCAACGGGACATGGCAGCCTCGTCCGGCCACGCCACGTGCCTATCTCCATAGGCTGGCCCTCCAAAACGAGTTGTTCGCCGACGAGATCGTTCTGGAGGCTGGAATGATAGGATCGGGTCCATCCATGATCATCGGCCAGCCTGCTGGAGGTCTTTCGCTGGTTATCTCGCAGCCTTGGTTGGATGCACTCGACCAAGATGCTCCGCACCCGGTTGAGCAGGAACTCGCGCCATTCCTCCAGAAGCGAGGCTTTGAGCCGCTTTTCGGTTCGTTTTACGGCTGGCTCCATGAAAGCAACCGGATCGTCATTCTGGACGCGAAACCAGACAATTTTATCGCCACTCCGGAGGGCATTCTTCCCATTGATTTGTTGATGACGGAGTATGAACAAGCCGCGTGACCACAAGCCCATGAGCACAAAAGATTCGACGTCAAAAAAGTTCTCAGCCTTCTCTGAACACGGACTCAAAGCGTCAGTCGCCACTCTCTGTCGGGAGATCCGCGAGCTTTATACCTCGGACGATGTGCCTTGGATTATCGGCTATTCCGGCGGCAAGGATTCCACCGCCACCCTCCAGTTGGTGTGGAATGCCCTCAGCGAACTCCCGTCGGAGCAACGCACAAAAACTGTCCATGTCATCTCCACGGACACCCTGGTCGAGAATCCGGTCGTGGCGTCCTGGGTGACACGCTCGCTTCAGGCCATGGGCCATGCGGCAGAGAAACAGGGAATTCCTGTGAAGCCGGACCGTCTCACTCCGAAAATCGAGGAGTCCTTCTGGGTCAATCTCATCGGTCGTGGCTATCCTGCCCCCCGCCACAAATTCCGCTGGTGCACCGAACGATTGAAAATCAAACCCTCCAATCGGTTCATTCTCGGGGTCGTCAAAGAGAGTGGAGAGGCAATCCTTGTTTTAGGAACACGCAAAGCTGAGAGCAGTCGTCGTGCAGCGAACATGGAAAAACATGAAAAGGGCAGGGTTCGTGACCGATTGAGCCCCAATGCAGGTCTTCCTGGGACTCTTGTTTATACGCCGATAGAGGATTGGACCAACGACGACGTTTGGATGTTTCTCACTCAGTGCAAAAATCCCTGGGGCTACAACAATGCCGATCTTCTCGGGATGTATGCCGGGGCATCTGCCGATGGAGAATGTCCGCTGGTGGTGGATACCAGCACGCCGAGCTGTGGTGACAGCCGCTTTGGTTGCTGGGTTTGCACATTGGTCGAGAAAGACAAGTCCATGTCCGCCAGGAGAGCGGTTTTGAGCTTCATCACCTTGTGAAGCTTAAGACCCCGAAACTTGTGATCACCTCCCTGCCGCCTATGAGCGCTGCATCAGAATCCCGGCTCTACCGGTTGATGGAGAGTTTTGTAGAGGGAGTGGAATCGCAGGATTTCGTTCCTTCGAGGGGCATGGCCTGCGCCTGCTGCGAATTCATCGGCAAGTGCCAGCAATGGACGGGAGGGAGGTCGTGATGATTCGGACGCTGGAAATTCTCTATCGTCTTACAACCCTCGCGATCGCCCTTTTCGTCCTCTACCCGCTCCGGCCGCTCGTCGATCTGTCGAAGCGTGTCCTCCTTAGGGACTAGTGCACGTCTTCAACCGTTAGCAGCAACCTGAAGGCAACATGGCAAGCCCGCTCGGGTGGGACAGGTCGTAAATGAAGCAGAGCGGGTCACCTTCTGGTTCGGAGTTCCCGTTGTCGTGGGATGTCATCCATATCAAAGAGGTTTGATTCTTGAAACCATATTTGACAATCAAGATCTTGGAAACGAGACTCCACTCGTGAAGTTCGAGTGGGATGAAACAAAGAACCAAACCAATCTCGAAAAGCACGGCCTTCTTCTCTCGGAGGTTCAAGCCATATGGAAGGGCCCTGTCCTTGAGTTGGAAAGCAATCAGTCAGGAGAGCCTCGGAAGCTTGCCATCGGAAAGATTGGCGGAAGATTCTGGACGGTCATTTTTACGATGCGAGGGGAGATCGTCCGAATCATCAGTGCCCGTCGTAGCCGGGAAAACGAAAAGAAACTCTACCATGAAAAAGACCACCGCTGAGAACCTTGAAACCCGTTTCGAACAGGGGGAGGATGTTTTGGATTTCTTCGAACCCAAAAAGACGCGCTGGGGAGGAGTTCGTGCCGGGGCGGGCCGCAAACCCAGCGGGCGGGTTCCGTATGTCACTCGACTGTCTCCCGACTTGATTCGCGCCATTAAGGGACGCGCAAAACGTGAGAATCGCAAGGAATGCGAGGTCATCGAGGCGTTGCTGGCTCCGGCCCTCATGTAATTCTCTGATAGAAAGCAGTCTAATAGGCCCCTTCACGGCTCATTAAGAGAGGACGCCAACCCTGAGCGTTCGATTTGCATGCGTTCTCACTGAACAGTTCTCCCAGATGCATTCCCGCGAATAGCCCAAGAGACCGGTTCGATTACGCCAAGCGACTGCACAGGACAGGTGAAGAGAATACCAAGTCCTATCTAGTCAAACTTGCACCGAAAATGGGTTCTTCCGAGAAGTTCATGCCTGGGACCACAGATTTTCGCCGATGCTCGCAGATTCTATGAAAAAGGACCTAACCTACGCCGTGCTCGGTGCCGCAACGGAAGGGCACCGCGAACTTTGCCGCCTCCTCGTTTGCATACAAGAGCCTGGTTTTGAGCCGGGAGAGAATCTGCGCAAATCCTGGGAATCTGCGGTGTTCCAACCCGTCCCCGGAACCACGCTTGACCCATTAGTCGTAAAGACCTTTGGGCAATGACCGTGACTTCATCAGCCTTTGCGGTCTTCCAACAGCCCCAGTTCAGAACGTCGGGCTAATGTCCGTTGCGCCTCTGGCGCACAATGCCTCGCAAAAGTCGGAGGCCACAGCATAAGCATGAACTTTCCGGATGATCCACATTTGTCGGGTGATCGACTCCGCCCCGCAGCAAACTTTCCTGCAAAAAGTTCTTGCGCCTCGGCGATTCTGAGTCAGATTAGCGGCGTTCTGGGGGGAACAGCAGGCCATCGCGACATTCGTTGCGGTGGCCTGCATTTTTTATGGGCTTATTCGGGGATCCGAGGGGAGGAAGTTCTCCGATTCATCACCCAGGGACTATAGATGTCCCTCCCTCTTGATAAAATGAGGTCGATGAACAATCAACTGACTGAAATAGCCTTCGTACTGGATCGTTCCGGGTCGATGGCCTCCATTGCGCGGGCTGCCATTACAGGCTTCAACGCGTTTCTGCGCGACCAACAGGCGGCTGCCGGACAGGCTCGTCTGACCCTCGTGCTTTTTGATGACGAGTACCTCGTTCCTGCGGATCATCTGCCCATTGATGAGGTGGTTCCGCTGAACACGCGGACGTACGTCCCGCGGAATGGCACGGCTTTGCTCGATGCCATCGGCGAGACGATTGATCGAATCGGGAAACGTCTTGCAGCGACTCCCGAGGCCGACCGCCCTGGGAAGGTCATGTTTGCGATCCTGACCGATGGATTGGAGAACATGTCCACGCGCTACACCGCGCACGAACTCTCGCGGATGATTCGGCATCAGACTGATGTTTATCAATGGGAGTTTCTGTATTTGGGGGCGAACCAGGATGCGATTGCCACCGCCGCGCGCTTGCAGATCAGCGCTGCGAACGCGGCCACATTCGACGCTTCTCCGGAAGATACGCGATTCGCGGTGGGCAGCATTTCCACCAAGATGCGCTCCACACGATCCACGTGCACCGGTGCGCCCATGACGGCAGAAGAAAAGCATGCCGCGGCGGCGTCCATGAGCGTGTTGTTGGCGGAGGCGAAGGCAAAAGAACAGGGTAAGGGAAAAATCTGAATGGCACCGTATCGCCCGCCTTGCGTTCGTGCCTTGCGAAGGGCACAACATGACGAGGTGATGCGCGCATGAAAGATCAATGGGTGGCGGCGATGTGGTGGCTGGTCGGCGGTTATCTTGCCGTGGGCTGCGCATTTGCCGTCCCCTTTGTCCTTCGCTGGTGTGGTCGCCTTGATCCATCTGCCGCCCACGGAAACTGGGGATTCCGGCTGGTGATTTTCCCCGGGGTTGCAGCCCTCTGGCCCATCCTGCTTCGTAGACTTCTCAAACAGGGCTCCCCGGTACCGCCGGATGCCGAAGCGGCAGCCTCGGCCGCGTTCCTTCGACGACTCCACGGGCGCGCTTTCCGCGCCCTCGCGGTCATTATCCCCGTACTCTTTGTCGTTGCGCTGGTGACTCGGCCCGACCCGCAGTCGTCAAAAATCGCGCTTCAACCCGCGGCGTTGCCCGGGGATCGTGCCTTGAGTGCCGTCAACGGTCTCCCCGTTCAACTCTCCGTTCGCGGCCCGGGGCCGGGAGCACAGGTTGAACTGCTCGTGACGGCCCCACTCGCAGAGCCGATGGTGGCGCTTTACTGGAATCCCGAGTCAGGCAAAGAAACCGTCGGACCGGACTCGGTGTTTCTCGGCTCGGTGTGGGGTCCGTCCAAACTGGTGTTTCCCCTCCCGGATCGAGCGCCGCCTGGCGCAGGAAATCTGGTTTTCCTCTCTTTGTCCGGCGACCAACGTGTGCTCGCGTCCGTTTCGCTCAACCCTCCAACTGGGAGCCCCTGATGTCTGTTGCTTACAAAGCGGTCGGCTGGAACCGACAAAAGCGCATCTACGATCTGGGCATCGCGGGTATCCTGCTCGTGGCGTTTGGGGTTTATGCGGGCGCGACCCTGCTCTTGCAGCCTTTGACCACTGCGGAGACGTTGATTATCCGCTTCACCGCGCTTGCGGCGCTGGTCTTGCTTCATCTTATCCTGCTGATTGGCCCGCTGTCCCGGTTCGACCCCCGTTTTCTCCCGCTGCTGTACAATCGGCGACACCTCGGCGTGACGATGTTTTGCCTCGCCGCGGTTCATGGGATTTTTTCGATCATTCAATTCCATGCGGGCGGCGATGTGTTTGCACTCGTCAGCGTGCTCACGGCATACGCGAGGGACTATTTTTCTTTCCTTCGGGATTTCCGCGAGGTGGCGGACGTTCCGTTCGAGGTGCTGGGGCTCGGGGCTCTAACGATCCTTTTCCTCATGGCGGCGACCAGTCATGATTTTTGGCTTAAGAACCTGGGTCCTTCGTTTTGGAAGCTCTTGCACATGCTCGTGTACGTGGCCTACGGACTCGTTCTCGCGCATGTGCTTTTTGGCGCCATTCAAAGCGAGGTTTCCCCTGCTTTTCCCCTCCTTCTCGGATTGGGCTTCTGTGCGATCGTTGGCTGTCACCTCGCTGCTTTCGCGCGGGAGCGTCGTCGGGATCGTGAGAGGGCGGCAGCGGCCAGCGACGGATTCGTTTTAGCCGCGCGTGCACAGGAGTTGTCACCGGATGCGGGGAAGGTGGTCGTGGTCAATGGGGAGCGGATTGCACTCTTTTTGCAGGAGGGTCGGGTGTTCGCGCTCTCCAATGTGTGCCGACATCAGGGAGGTCCGCTGGGTGAGGGGAAGATTCTGAATGGCTGCGTCACGTGTCCGTGGCACGGTTATCAGTACCGTGCGGATGATGGCTGTAGCCCGCCGCCCTTTGCCGAAGTGGCTCCCACGTATCCGGTTCGAGTCATCGGTGACGAAGTCCATGTTTCCGGCCAGGCGCTTCCATTGGGCACGAAATCGGAAGGCGCCCTGCTGACGGCACTGCCGACTGTTGCGCCTGATGAGACCCAAGGCGCGGGCGTTTTTTACGTTGGTTGGCAAAAGACGGCGCCGCGTGCGATTGCCGCATTTCTCCGACTCCGAGGCGGGCTGGTATTGGTTGCGCTGTGCGTCGTGTTTTTTGCCGCGGCTTTCTTTCAAAACCCGGTGGATGTCGGAACGTTTGAATTCGGCGTGGAACGCACGTTCACGGGAACGCTTTACGAATCCCCGCTGGCGTTGCTGCAAGTGGACCCGGGCGGTGCCGGTGGTGGGAAAAACTTCGTGCTCGTGGGCGAGGGGAAGTTTGGTCCGCCTCCGGGTCTCACTGCGAAGAACGGCGATCGCGTGCGTTTGGTGGGAAGTCTCATCACGCGCAATGGCGCTGCAATGATTGAGGTTCACCGCCCCGAAAGCGTCGAAGTGTTGGAAACCTCCGCCGGGCCGGCCGCACCCGTGGTCGCGCTCGGGAATGGCGAGTTTGTCGGGGAACTGGTGGACACGAAATGCTTCTTCGGCGTGATGCGTCCTGCAACGGGGAAAGTCCACCGCGGCTGTGCAGCCCGATGCCTTAGCGGTGGAGTTCCCCCCGGATTGCTTGTACGTGATGGCGAGGGGAATGGCGTCGTCCTTCTTCTCGCAGGGGAACCCGGAAAGCCTTTCAAGATCGATTCCGAACTAGCCGCGAGAACGCTCGCGGTCCGGGGGGCACTGGAACTCCACAGTGGAACACCGGTACTGCGCGTGGCGTCGTTCAGGCTACAGCCGTAAGGAAGAAAACCTCTTCGGTGTTCTTAGTCGGCGGAGACCGTGGACTGTGGAACGTTAAGGCTTATGAAGTGAAGGTCATTGCCCAAAGGTCTTCACTACGAATGGGTCAAGGGTGTTTCTGGGGACGGGTGGGATAACCGCAGATTAACAGGATTTGCGCAGATTTTCTGTTGGCTCAAAACCAGGCGCTGTATGCCAACGAGGGAGGCGGCAAAGTTCGCGGTGCACTTCGATCGCGGCACCGAGCATGGCGTCGGCGGGGTCCTTTTCATAAAATCTGCGAGGATCGGTGAACATCTGCGGTTAAAAATCGCGGAGTAGATTAGGCAACATGGGGAGACCACGGCCCCGCCGACGGGAGAAAGGAGCTGTCCGCGGAGGAAGGCGGTCTGCGGCACGCTTCACCACTTCGTCGCGGCCGTTGTCAGCGGGAAATCATCGGTGCGGAAAGGCGAGGCTGGCAGACCCGCTCCATTTGCAAGATTGCATGTCGGATTGTTCGACCACGCATAACGTACGGCGATCGGTTTGGGCACTTTCGCCGACCAGACCACGACCGTGTTTCCATCGATTTTCGCATCTGCCCAAACCCACGCTTTATCTTCGCCGCAGATAGCAAAGCCCTCGACCTGCGAGCCCGGACTGTTCGCAACGAGCGGTGCCGTCTTATTCTTCAGCGATTGTTTGACGTAGTCCTTCGGCAACGGGGGGGCCACGAGGCCGCCGTCGGTGTTCTTAAAAGTGACAATCGCCTTGCCATCGGCGAACGCAACGGAGTCGAACGTGGGCCCCGCGTACGGCACCGACTTTCCATAATCGCGGGCGAGGGCGATGCGTGCGAGGCGCTCGCCGACATCCTTTTTGTTGCGAGGGTGGATGTCATCGGACTCGCCCACATCGATCAATACGGCCTGGCCCGTGTTTGGGAGTGAGAGCGTGCGGTTCTGCGCTTCCCGCAATTCGGCCCAAGTGCTGTCCGCAGGAGTAGGCGATTTTGCCGTATAGTTGGCAAGCTGGCAGAAGTAAAATGGCAGGTCGCGCTGCTTCCACACCTCACGCCAGCTGGTGATCATCAACGGAAACGCGGTGCGGTACTGAAACGCCCGGTTGGCGTTGGACTCCCCTTGGTACCAGATGAATCCGCTGATCGCGTAGGGAACGAGCGGAGCGATCATGCCATTGTATAGGTAGCCTGGCGAATACTGGAGCGCGGGAGGACGCTGCGGAGGCTTGGGAGCAGCGGCGATCACTGCTGGTTCCACCGCGGGGAAGGACACCTGCGCCTTTGCCAGCCATTCGCCATCGAGGACCTGGTCGCCAAACCTTGCACCCGGCTTGATGGTTGCCACGGACACGGGCTCGTAGAAACGGATGGCCAGGACGTTTTCTCCCGGGAGAATGTCCGCCGCCGCGATGTTAAACGCTGGCCCACGCCGGATCTCCGCAGAGGATTCAAAGTCATCCAAGGTCGTCTGCTTCAGGAGCTTTCCGTTCCAATACACGGCATCGAAACCCACGAGAGGAAGCACGAGTTGAACGCTCGATCCAGCCGCTGCACTCATCGTGACCGGGGTGCGAACCCACACCACGCCGGCTTCCGGCAGACCCTTGGCTTGGATTGGTCCCGGAACGTTCACCTTCGTCCAATCGGCGGCAACGATTGTCTTTCCGGCGAATTTCTCCGCATCGCTCAGTCCGGGGTCCGTCCGTCCGTTCTTCTCAACCCATGCCCTCATGTCGTTGATAAACGCCTTTCGTTCGTCGGGAAACGTCTCCAGTTGGGAGGCAATCCTCGCGCTTGCCGCCTTAAGGTCTGGATCGGTGTCCAACGCCGACGCGGGAGTCCACGCCTCGACCGGCGTTCCGCCCCAGGCGGAAAGGATGACGCCCACCGGCGACTTCAGCTCGTTCTGCAATCGCTTCGAGAAGTAGTAGGACACCGCCCCGAACGCCAGCGTGGTCTCCGGACCCGCGATGCTCCATTTGCCTTCCACGTCATCTCCTGAGGTTGCCGCAGTTCGCCGCGTTACCGTGAATTGTCGAAGCAGGGGATTGGCAGATTGGGCGGCTTCCTTCTCCGCGTCGGTCGTCGCCTTGAGCACCCACTCCATGTTCGACTGACCGGATGCGAGCCAAACTTCCCCCACTAGGACGTCGGCGATGGAGATTTTGTTCTTTCCCTCGATGATCAACTCGAAAGGCCCCGGACCAGAGTCCTTCAAATTGAGTGACGTGGACCAGACTCCCTTCGCGTCGGCTGTGGCCGAGGCGGATTGGCCATTGATCGTAACGGTTACCTTCTCGCCCGGCTCGGCCTTGCCCCAAAATGGAACGCTCGCCGCCTTCTCGAGCACCATGTGGTTCGAGAAAATCGAAGGAACCTTGACGTCCGCCCACAACGCGGAGGACGAAGCAAGAACGGCGAACGCGGCAGTGGAGAGGAAACGGGAAATGGGCATGGGAAAGTCGGGGAAAAATGTTATATTATCGGGAGGCGATGCCGATGCAAGAAGGGAGCGGAGGGACGTCGAACGACCGCTTGTGGTCGTCGAGGAATGTCGTCAACGCTTCTAGCTGATCTGATAACCAAAAAAGCTCCGTTGGCGGATCAACGCAGCCACCTGGGGTGGAACCATCTCCGTCCAGGAATTGTCGCCGTTTGCGATGCGTTTGAGCACGTCGCGGGAAAAGATGGAGAGATACTCCGGATTGTAGTTGTCGAGGTGAACAAAGCTTCCGCGCTTCGCGAGGTACTCGTAAAGTGGCCGGAGTTCCTCCCGCACATCGAGTGTTGCCACGGTTTGGATCGGGGCTTCCGGCCGCGGTTGATAGGGATACACGTACAGCTTGAGATCGTTTTTGAACAAGCGACCGAAACTCTCCAGCACGCCCCCGGGTAGCGCCGTGTAGTATTTTTCATCAAAAAGCTCGATCATGCTGGGAACGCCCATCACGATCCCGATCCGCTCCTTGGTGCGCCACGCCAGATAGGCCGCGAGACGGTAATACTCGAAGTAATCCGAGATCATCACGGTCATGCCACACGCCGCGAGCAACTCGGCACGGGCAAGAAAATCGCGCCGGTCGACATCCTTTCCGCCCGCGAGCAGATTGCGCATCGTGATCTCCATGATGGGAAGGATCGGCTTGTCTGCAACCGCAGGATCCTCGCGGAACTTCTCCAGCGCGCACTCCACCATGTCGAGATTCACATTGGTCGTCGGACGAAAACTTCCCCGTTCCACCAACACAGCCTTTTTGTAGAGCACCTCTGAGGGTTGGAGAACCTCGCGGTCCGCGCCGAACATCGCCGCCCCGCTCAGGCCCAGTTGCACCAACTGCAACGCCATCACCCGATTGTCGACATTGCGGAACTCGATGCCGCTGAACGCGATCATGTCGATTTCAATCCGCCCAACGGAAAGCATGTGCAGGAGCGATTCCACCAATTGCTCCGGGATGTGGTGGAGGAAGAAGGCCCCATAGCAAAGGTTGACTCCCACGATCCCGAGGGCTTCCTGTTGAAGGGAGGCCTCCGAATCGAGCATGCGGACGTGCATGACGATCTGGCTGGGCTGGTCATGCGGGCGGCTCTGGAACTT
>Ga0247838_1001374_pt1 | contig 34934 bp, 28 predicted proteins | sample LaCruzMarch2015__5_FD_189097 | JGI IMG/M metagenome (GOLD analysis project Ga0247838, IMG submission 189097) | Freshwater microbial communities from meromictic Lake La Cruz, Castile-La Mancha, Spain - LaCruzMarch2015_15m | ecosystem: Environmental > Aquatic > Freshwater > Lake | place: Spain... | reverse complement strand
TGAGCGCCAGTTGTGCCCTGAGCGCCAGTTGTGCCCTGAGCGCCCTGAGCGCCAGTTGTGCCCTGTGCGCCAGTTGTGCCTTGTGCGCCAGTTGTGCCTTGAGCACCAGTTGTGCCCTGAGCACCAGATCCTGCTACCGGTTGGCCATTTGCGTAAGTAAATCCAGCTGCTTGAACATTGCCAACGGCTGTTATTACACCAAGAGAACTTAGATTTCCGCTGTTGATATTTCCTGCTACTACTAATCCTGTGGTATTAAAAACTGCTATATTAGAAACTCCACCAACACCTACTGTGACATTACCACCAGAGCTGACCACAGTGACATTAGATGTACCATTATTGATGTTGGCAACTGAAGTGATAACTCCACTTAGAAACGCACCGTTACCTAAGAAATAATTTCCAGTTATATTACCTACAGCAGATACTGTTCCAGATGTTGAAAAATTATTGGCACTGATATTACCAGTAACATTGATAGATGTAATAATCAATCCACCAGATCCTACATAGATTGAATTAAACCGCAGAGTTGGGCTACCTAGATCATACACATTATCCAAACTGGGGATTACGGTATTTGTTACTTGTATTTTACCAATGCCGTTTGGAGATAAAATCAAGTTGCCGTTGCTATTGATAGTTCGAATAGTATTATTAGCTATGGCCACATTGCTCAGTACTGGGCCTGCAGCAAACACTTGATCAAAGTTTTGATTGGTGTAACTAAAAGCAGTACGTAACGGATCACTTGTCCGTCGTCGGGCGCTGCGCCAATGTCAATAGTGTATTGTGTCATTTGTAGGGTCTCTGATTGTATTTACCAACTTGGATTCAATAATTCTCAACCAACAAAAAAGCACCCTCGGGTGCTTTCCTGAACTTCCCATCCCGGGGTTGTTGCTTACAGAGTATTCTGTAGAGATTTACATTTGAGACCGTGATGTCTTGTGTAAGGACCTTTACTAGCTATTACTCCGCAATAAGGACAAGATTTCTTTTGTTGACTATAGTGAGTTCCGTCTGCTATTTGTTTAGCAAGAGTTGCTAATCTTTTTTCACTGTGGCCTGGTGGTTTAGGAATACCTTTTGCTGATTCTGAGCGGATCCGCTTTCCTTCTTCACTCATTGGACCTTTTAACTTTCCTTTGAGGGCATCTCTTATTTTATCTTTTGTTTCTTGACTGCGTTTTATTCCAGTTTGTTTAGCAACTGTTTTGGCAATAGCCTCTGCACTTCTTTTTTTACCAGTTGCTGCTATTCTATTTTTTTCTCTTTGTTCTTCAGTAATCGGAATTCCCCTATTCCATGGGTCTCTACCTTTCATAGTAGCACTATGAACAATAGAGAATTCTTTCTTTAGATTCTCATATACTCTGCTTGTAATCAGTGTCTCGTATCGTTGAGTACATTTGCCGTTGCGTTTCATTCCATTGAGAGCATAAATCATCTTTGCTTTTGCTTCACCTGTATACATTTTAGTTAAAAGCCAATGACATATAAAATGTTCACGAGCAGTCAGATCAACAAGATTAGTTTTGTCATCTGTACCATTTAGACTTTTAGGAATAACATGATGACGTTCAGTATAGCTGTCAAGATTACGTGTTCGAGCACGATCTGTAATAGCAGTATACCAAGTAGTGTATTTGTTCATACATTTATTTATGACTAACTTTACTTTTACCTAAAAATATAAACAATAAAAAACGCCCCGAAGGGCGTTTTTTGTGTTGCATATACACTTGTTTAACGCAAGTGTATAACCAATCTCATGAGAATGATAGATTAGAAACTGCGATTTCTCCAACATAATCTCCGGCATTACCGAAAGATGATGCAGTGTTGGTCAATTCGATAAACCCGTAGCGAGTCATAAAGCTGACCACTGGTTCAAATGTAGTTGGATCCAATACAACGCCTGAGCTCATCAAGGGGATGTAAGGGCAGTAGAATGCAGGAGCATCAGCTTCTGAACTACCTTTGTAGCCAACCAATACAGGTGTAGTATCGCTAGCATAGCTATCAACAAACACACGCATTGCGCCGTTCAGAGTACCAACAAACTTGGTGTTTGTAGGTGCTTCAAAAGTGCCTTCTGTAGTACGTGCAAATGCGCTGGTTGTAGCACTTTGCAGAACTGTAAGAGCAGCAGAGCTAACCACAGCATAGTTACCAGCGCCACGACGTGTACGTTGGGCGATCAAGTTAGCAACACGGTTGATCAGAACTGCCAAAGCGGCGTGTTCGTCACCAACAAATGTAGCTGTACCAGATACAGTAGCTTGGTTGTATGTGTACTCAGTTGTGGCCAATGAGCGCAGGCTCAACAGGATCTCTTGGTCAATCTCAGCTGTGATCTCTTGTGCCAAAGCAGCCATGATTTCGGCTTCTACGTCGATACCATGCATTGCTTGAGCGTCTTGAGCAGCTTCAAATGTCCAACGAGCTTGCAACTTACGAGTTTTAGCTTCAACAGCTTGCTTCAAGATTTGCACAGAGATCTGACGACCGCCGGAACCTTCAAGCACTGATGTGTTAGCGCCACTGTAGATAGTTTGTGTTGGATCAACAACACCAGCTGTGACGCTAGATGCTGAAGAATATGCTTGAGCAATCAAGAATGGGCTCAATGCTTCCTGGCCGGCAGCAGTACTGGTTTGAGCAGTGCTGGTGTCGTTCATTGTGTTAGCATAACGCACACGCAGGGTGTGGATCTGGCCAACAGGACCGGTCATTGGCTGAACGCCAACCAACTCGTTAGCAATAACGGTTGGCATAACACGACGGATAACTGGCAGAATCACACGGTTAAGTGTGGCAATGTTGCCAGAACCAGTAGAACCACTGCTTGCATTTTCTTTCAAATACTTGCGTGTGTTCTCCAGGATCACGTTCATGCTGGTACGCTTGTTGCCTTTTAGGCCTTCAAGAAGGGCTTCTTTGGTTTCATCCCAGCGGCCTTCTAATAGTTGTTGTGACATTTAAGTCTCCTTTAAATTAAAGCCCTGCCAGACGCTTGATCTCGATAACATTGCTGTTGTCAGCATTATCTTCATCGTGACGTGGAGCAGTTTTATTACCAGTTACTTCTGACACATGTTCTGAAATCACCTGGCGGGCTTTCACAGACTTGCCTTCAGCTAATACTGCTGGTAGATACTTTTCAAAAGCATTTTTCAGACGAGGTGTCTGAACGCTTTCGAGTAAATTACGCATGACTTCACGCTTCTCTTCGTTAAGAGGAGACAGCAGATCGTCTAATGTGTTTTGACGCACATTGGATTCACGGATCACACGTATTTCACGTTCCTTGGACTCAACCAAGACTTTCGCCTTGTGGCTGAGTTTAATGGCCTCGGACAGTTGATGTTCTCTGTTGGCAATGATGTTTTGCAACTTGCGAACTTCGGCTTTCTCATTGAGATGAGTTGCACCAAATTCCGCAGCATACGCTTCAAAGATACGACGACCAAAGCTGTTCTCGCGAGCAGTTTGGATGTCTTCATGTAACTGACTAAGTTCAGCCTTCAAGTGATGGCTAACAGCTCGGCTCATTTTTTCAGCACTTTCTTTTACAAAACGTGCTTTGAGATTTTCCAACTTGCCACGTGCTTCACGCACCAAACGTACTTTAGTTTCCACTACATCACGTTTGTCTTGGGCAAATTCTTGGATCTCGCGAGCCAATGCATGCACCATGAAGTGTTCTAGTTTTTCTAGTCCTTCATTGTGCTGCTTGCGGTCCCGGCGAAGTTCGCTGATTTCTTCAGATAATTTTGTTACCATGAAATTGTTAAATTTCACAGCACTTTCTTTCATCTTGGTTTGAAACTTCACGCGATCTTCACGCAGGGCAGCTTTCTCTTGGGCAAACTCAACAAGTTCACCAGTGAGACCTTCTGTCATCATCTTGTCTAAGGCTTCAACCATCACTGTCTTATCGTGCTCGTAGCGTTGAGCAAACTCTTCACGTAGTTCTACTCTAACCTGTTCACGTGCTTCTGTTAGTTTAGATTCCCAAGCTTCGTTGAGTTCTCGACTGACGTCTTCATTGATCAGGCCGCTATCTAGCAATGGTTTGATTGCATCTAGCATGCTTTACTCCTTAATTTTGAGATCTTGAATAAGGCGTTTTACTTCCTCACGCAAGTATCTCTGTACCTTGCTGTTCTGTCCTGCGTCCTTGGCAATCTCTAACACTTTATGACCGTACTTCATATTACGAAGTCCTTCATAAATTGCACGAGGATATGCATGCGGGGCACTGGGCTGAGCAACAATATCTACAGTGACTATTTCAAAGTCACTGACATGTCCGTTGCCTTCGTTCACGTTACCGGAACCACGGCTCGAAACTCCGAGTTTTACACCTGAATCCAACATGGTCTTGACCAGTTGTCCCATTGGTGTAGGTAATATTTTTAATTTACCGTAACCAGCAGGGCCATCCATCCACATTTTTTCAATGCAGTGACTGACTCTGTCTAGGTTGATTTTTAAATCTTCAGGGTGATCTACTTCACCCAGCACTGAATAACCTTCGCGCAGTTGTTCATTAATACTGTGAACAGCTTTGCCAATTTCATTTACAGGATATACACGTTCGTTGGCATTCTTTACTCCGCCTTCAATACATATACCTTCCATATACAATGTTTTTCCTGCGCCGTCAGGACCATCTTCAACCAACACGCGAATCTTGGCTTGGTTGAAGTTTAGATGTTCCTGTAAGTATTTCATTGCAGATTACTTGCCATGTGGAAATGGTGTGCGTGTGTTCACACCAGCAGCTTGACCCAAGTGTGGCTTGGTTGCAGGCTTCAAATCTTGTTTGGCTTGTGCAGGTGAGTTACCAACTTTGCCAATTAGATCTTTAGTAGTGTTCTTGTAAGCAGCAGTGTCGTGGTGACCACCTTCGTTTTTACCTGCTCGCACAGGATGTGATGCCATACCGGTTGCTCCGCTGTTAAATGCAGTTGTAGACTTGGTGTTAGTGCCTGCTGGCTCAGAAGTCACTGGTTTTGGAGCAGCTTTGAGATCAACATTTTCCATCATGCCTTCGGTTTCAAATTCGTCAGCATCAATTTCAATGTCGTCCATGTCATCGCCCATGCCGCCGTCCATATCGTCATCGCCCATGTCATTGCCGCCGTCCATCATTTGCTCAAATTCAGCCATGAGGTCGTCTAACTTGTCAGCTAGATCCATTACATCGCTTTTTGTAGCAGCTTCGTCGTCGCCCATGTCGTGCTCGTCTTCCATGTCGCGAGTCAAGTCTTCACCGTCGTCTTCTGCTTCATCATCAAACTCTACATCGTCGTCGGCCTCCATCATGCCAGACTCTTCAGTCTCTACATCGTCAATCATGTCGCCGCTTTGACTTCCACCCAATTCGTCACCTTCGCTCATGCCCATGTCAACTTCGTCAGGCTCTTCACCCATGGCATTGTCTTCTTCTAATTCTTCATCCTGCATGATGTTTTCATAGATCTGACGACTCTTGGCGACTACAATTTGATGAAAAAGTTCTTTGGCTTTTGCATCTTCATCGTTGATCACATATTCAATCAACTTTTCAAACTGATTTTTACTCATTTAACTGGCTCCTATAGATATTCGTTAATTTTGCCACCCGGCAAAATGTATATCTATATTTACAATTTAAGAGAAAAATATGCCAGTTATGACTGATTTTTTGTCAATTAAGACAAAAATATTACGCTGCTGGAGCTGCTGGCGGTGCATATTGAGTTCTAATGTCTTTTAGCTTTTCATTATACTCAAAAGTTCTGGTATCATTCATTCTTCGCAATTTATTCAATTGCATGAGTGTGAGCTTGGTCTTGCGCAATTGTCCAAGGTGAGGCTGAGTGTTATCAGCTGCTACATCTTGATATGCGCTGGGACTACGTTCGTAAAGCTCGTTGAGGATCATGATATATTTATGCAGCACCCGGAATTGGTGCACCTGCCCCTGGAGGCTGAGCTGCTGGAGTATTTCCAATTGTACCACCTGGTGCTGCACCAGGAGCACCTTCTTGACCTGCTGGTGTGATATTTGCCATCTCTTGACCCATTGATACATCGCTTTCTAAACCAGCAGGAGTAATACCCACTGAGCGTAGATCTTGACCTTGTGACGTTTCTAGTTCAGGCTTTGAACGTTCTTCTTTCCAGAGTTTGGAATTTTGCTGGATCTCGTCTTCTGATAATCCTAAGAAACGCTCTAACAAGAATCTCTTGCTCATGTAAGGCAATGCTTCTAAGCTAGTAAATGCTGTGATACGTGAAGTATCTAGTTCAGCTTGACGATAACTTGCAAAGTTTTGAGGTGGATTAAACTTGATCTGAAACAGTCCAGCATCAATATTAAATCCTCTCCAACGCAAAAACATTTTGAATTCATCGTCTAGCTTTTGCATGATCAATGCTTGCAGTCGTTCGCAATATTGATTGAATCTATACTCTTGAATAAGTGCTGTGCCCACTTTACCATCTTGCATGGCACGATCGGAATCGTCTGGTGCTGTGGGCAAATAGCTTGAAGGTACACGTAGACCACGGGCCATTTTGTTGTTAAAATACTTTAAATCGTCAATTTCACCAAGATTTTGTCCACCAGGTAAGACATCTACTGAGCTACCACGACCATCTACACCCACTGGAAAGAAGAAATCTTCGTTGATACTAAGTGGATTATAGCTGCTGTCCATGATATTTTGGCCACCACCGCCATATGTGGGAATACGACGTTGATGCATTTCATTCTTTACACGTTCTACAAACGCCATGGCCATGTGGCTAGGCATGTTACCTACGTCAATCTTGAACACACGACGCTCAGGCGCACGTTGCACACGATAGATCAACATGGCGTCTTCTAGCAGTTCTTTTTGTTTGAATACTTTGAAAATATTTTCTAAAATACTTTTGCCAAATGGCCAGAATGTATCTAGGCCTTCGTTCAGGCTCAGATGGACCACATGTTTAGCATCAATACAAGTTTCATTCACAGCACGATTAAATCTGCTGGTGCCGCTCATGGCCGAGCTAGGAGCAGTGTAACCGCCACCTTGCATACTGCCGCCAATGCCTCCGGCGCCACCTGAACTTGGATTGACCATGAAGTCAGTTGTGGTTTTAGCTGCCACAGTCAAGTTCTGAAAGTTAGGGTTAATATCACGGATGATATATTGTTCTGGGCGCTTGCCTTCGTTTTCATTCACAATCACACGCACCACTTTGCTCATGTCCACCCAGTACATTTCAAATGTTTCTGGGTCACGAACAAACACTTGATCACCGTATTTGATTGTGTTGCGGAACAGCTTGAATATGCGTTGATCCAGCTTGTTTAGCTTGACCCATTGCTGCATCTGTTTGCGGATGATTTCAATTTCATGATCTGTAGGATCTTCATTGTATGTTATATCAAAAGGCGTGTCGTTTTGCTCGTTCAGCTGAGTAGAGAATTCTGAAATAATGTCTAAACATGCATTGACTTCTGAATCAGCGTCCATGTTTTCATATTGATTGTAACGTTCAATACGGTTAGGATGTCCTGAATAAACTTCTGGTAATCGACTAGCATAGTTTCTAAAACTAAAATCAGTATCTGCTTGATTGCCACGACGTCCGTCATTTTTAGGATATCCGGGTAATCCTTGATCTCTGCCGCCCGCAATTGGGCTCATCTGTCCAGATAAATCTGCGACTTTGAAATATTTTTTCCACCCGGTGCCTTTGTTTGGTTCTGCCATAGTGAGTTATTTATTGTTAATTTCTAGACTGTTGCAGTATCTTAGCTTGTATTCCAATGCTGGTACGCATGAGCTCTACCAGTTCTTGTGTACTGGATGTTTGCATTCCGATATTGGCAACCATCGACATCATGTCACGACTCAAATCTGGATTTGCTGCAGAAGTAGATCCAGTGCCTGTACCAGTGGTTGATCCAGGATTGGAATTTGAGCCGGCTGCTCGGTCGGCTTGTTGTAATATGTTATTGGCTCGTACACCACTGGTATCACCAACTGGTGTACGAGTAGTATCAGCAAGTCTTGCAGAATTACCAGATAACACTTGATTAGCTTGCGTTCTAGTAGTTACTTCTCTGGGTTTTGCAGCGCCTTTGATGGCTCCGAATCCTTTGGCAGCAGTTTCGTTAACAAAATTTACAAAATCTTCTGGTTTAGTATTGGTTCCGTAACCGGCTGTGGCAGGTGCATTTTTTCCTCTTCCTTCCCCAGGGTTGCTGACTGATGTTTTTTTATCTAAGCCAGGAATTCCTGTGATTACTTTTTCAATACCAACAGCCAACTCCATCATTCCTGCAGTCACAGGTCCTACACCTTTTTGCACAAGCTGGTCCATGGCCAGGGTAGTTGCTGTTTGTGCCTGACGCATGGCCACTTGATTATTGATATCTTTATCAACACCTTCTTTTAATTTGGTTTGTTCTGTACTAGCAGCGTCAACACCAGTTTTTCTCAAAGCCAGTTGTTTTGCTTCAAAGTCTGCATATTCTGAAAATTTACCAAGAACTTTGTCAAATCCACCAGCTTTAGCTAATCCAGTTTGTTGATTAAGTGTTTTTCCAATATCATCTGCACCTTTTTGTAATGTCTCGGACGCTTTGAAATTCCCACTCATTATTGTCTGAGCCATCTGTGGCATAGCAATCATCATTTGTTGTGCTTCAGGTGTATTCACAAATCCACTTAGTAAATCCTGTGCACCTTTTTTCATGCCTCCCTCAAGACTATCTAATATAGCTGCATTTTCATTCTGTTGCGCCTTAATTGCATTAGCTTGTGCTATACTTTCTTCAGTTCCAATGGCTCTAAGTTCGGCTTGTTGTTGATCTTGTTCTCTTGTTAATGCTCGAAATCTCTGATCAGCCATACGAGCTTCTTGCTCTTTGGCTAGTACATCTGCTGATTTGCCTGTGAGCTTACTAAGTCTATCTTGCTGCGCAATATACTCAGCAGCTCCAGCACTAAGTTCTTGTGTACTTTTAGTAGAATTAGCAGCATTCATTGCCTGTATTCTGAGATAACTTACTGTGCCTTCGTTAATATTTTTAGTAGTCAACCCCATGCGTTGAAATTCAGACTGCAACCCAGACTGTTGTATTCCAGCAGCTACATCTGAGAATTGTTTAGCACCTTGGCTAACTGTGCCACTTAACTTAGCCAATGCTTCACTATTTTGAGCAATCATTGCTCCAAACTCAGGCAATTGATTCATTGTCATGCCAAGCTTCTGCATGTTATTAAATATGCCGGTCATGCCTTCGGCACTGGCACCACCTACTCGACTGAGATCTTGAAAACTTTTAAATAATGCATCTCCTTGCACATTGGCTCTAACAACGTATGCAGTAGCAAATTCAGTGATTTTACTAAATGCTGTGCCCAGTGGACCCAGGGTAGATAACATGGTGGTCATGGCTGTGGAGCCTGCATTAATTGCACCATTAAATGCACTAGCACCTTGGGCCCCATTGGCTAGGCCAGTGGTAAATCCTTTGAGTCCTTGCTCAAGTTGATTACCAGATTGTTTAGCAGCTGATCCAAACCCAAGTGTGGTTTTTGTAGTGTCTTTAAGGGCCGCTTTTAGGTCTTTTACTTCTTCTGTTAATTCTGCAAGTGTGGGTTCCGCCATAATATGGTCCTTGTAATTTTATCCTGGATCAAATTGATCATAATTATATTTAGCGAGAAAAAACATGCTACCAAACAACCCACTAACACAATATTTCCGTCAACCGGCCATCTACATACGTTTACCATCTGGTGGTAAATTTTATCCGCCAGGCGCACTGATGATGCCAGCCAACGGTGAATTGCCAGTTTTGCCCATGACATCAGTAGATGAAATCACTTATAGAACTCCTGATGCATTGTTCAACGGCACAGCCACGGTGAATGTGATCAAAAGTTGTGTTCCGTCTATAAGAGATCCATGGACTATGCCAGCATCGGATATTGATGCTGTACTTGTAGGTATACGTATTGCCAGTTACGGCCATGCCATGGATCTTGATGTAAACTGCCCAGCATGTGACACTGACGAGTTAATCAGCATTGACTTGCGTGTGGTCAATGATACATTAAAAATAGGTGACTATGAAAAATCATTAAACATTGGTGATTTGGAATTTTGGTTCCGTCCTATTCCGTACAAATTTGTCAACGACAACAATCAAATGCAGATAGAGCAACAACAGGCCATGCGTGTGCTTGATAGTGACGCAGATGAAAAAACAAAACTAGATCAATTAAATCGTAGCATGATGTTGATCAATGAAACCACAATAAAAACCATTGCTCAAAGCATTGCTGCTATCAAAACTCCACAAGCAATGGTAAGTGAAACAGAATACATCACTGAATATCTACGTAATTGCGATAGTAAAATATTCAATCAATTGCGAGATCACGTGATTGCAATCAAACAACAAAGTGATATACAACCACTGGCATTAACATGTAAGGAATGTGGTCACCAGTATTCACAACCGTTTACTTTGGATCTATCAAGTTTTTTCGTCAACGCCTCCTGACCTCTAGTCCAGAAGAGATCAGCAAGTTGATCGAAAACATGGACAAAGATTGTCAAAACATACGCCAGGAGGCTATCAAGATAAGTTGGTTTATGCGAGGTGGACTAACTTACGATCAAGCCATGGCATTAAGTATGCATGAACGTGATATCATAAACAACTTGATCAAAGACAATTTAGAGACAACAAAAAAGACTGGTCTCAATTTCTTCTAAGTGTTCAAGACTTGCGTAGCAAGTCTATTGATTCGCTATCGCTCATCAATGTTTTTTGTTTCTTGACTTAGTATCATCTAGATACTGTGGTCATAATTCACCGTATGCACGGTGAAAAACGCATCATCTGAGTGACAGCAGTCATCTACGGTAATGAGATTGTAGTTTCCTACGCGGAGGCGGTTGACCGGTACCCCCTACTCAAGCTTCACATATCAACGGAACCCTAGTGACCCGACGTAAATCCAAGTCCTATGAGCATGGGGTGTATCTTTTTCACAGAGCCCAAACCATTTGTTGCCTTAAGTTAGCAATTGCCTTTGACGCCCAAGTCTGGACCGGGTATTTCACCGTTCCTCAATGGGGCTGAGCCAAACGCTCAGCACAGTGTCTAGTTTTCTGAATTTAAAGGTGTTGCCAGGTGGGAGTGAAGTTGTCTAGAAGATTGTAGTAAAGACCTAGATCGCTGCCGTTTGTTTTGTAGAAGTTGTGAATGTTGTCAGGCTGACTGAAAAATTCGTGTTTGATGATATCAAAAACTCTTTTTTGTTCTGTTGAAGATTCGTGTAAACGATTGGTGTTGGCTGGCAGTTGTATATTGTGATTGTGTAATTGAAAAAAGTTTGTCATGCTGACAGATACATCATGATCAGACATTGCATCCATTGGAATCCAATTAACTTTGTTGACTAATTTTCCCAAGGTCAAATGATATGGTATTGAATGCACATCACCAATTATTACAGTGGTCAGTAATTGTCGAACATACTTTGTGGATATGTCGTTGAACAATTGAGGCCAATCCACCGTGATAGGATCATGTATCCAAGGATTAGCAGTTGACATCTGAGGCTCGTTGGTCATGTAACTACAAGTAATCCATTGAGTAATTCCTTTGAGGTAACGACGCAACGGATGCATAATTGTGCCAAAGAACACAGTATTGTCAATGTCAAGATCTTTTAACAAAACTCTTTCCCAACCCAAGTTGTTGAACAAAGTTGTATGATAAACATATGCACATTTTGGCAAAGGAACATATGCTAGATTTTTATAAACACAAACAGACACAGTGTTCTGAATCCAGTGGTCGGTATCACAAATCTGCGATTTTACTTTTTGAAAATCGTGCAGATTGTCGCCCTCGTCTCGAATATTTTCAGGCAGAGACCGATAGTCATTATAACTGGAGATATCCGGCCACTGCGGGTCCCTGATATCATTGTAAAATTTTACTATGTGCGTGTCTAACATTTAATTTGTTAATCTACAAATATGACTGCCATGCACACGTACTTGAATGTGTCCATTGTACCAGTCGTCAGATTCCAATACTCTACGACTGAACTGCTCTCTAGCTTCAATGTATGAACACTGGGCTTTTGATGTGCAGTAGTAAAGTATTTCTCTGGTGAAGTTTTCAGTGCCTAATTGTGTGATGTCTGCGGTTAGGTGCTCGCTGCTACCATAGTAGTCGCGCCAGTCTGAATCAACTTTGCTTCTAACCTTCTTTTTCTTTTTGATGCCGTTTTTTTGCTTGACTGTTTTGTAAGTGGTCTTGCTAAATTTTGCTAATTTTTTGCCTATGTACTTGCGTCCAGATAGATTATTTGTGATCAAGTAAACAAAACCAATACACTCTTCAGGCAATGTCTCAACTGGGGTGTTTTGATATAGCCATGTCATGTGTTTTAGTGGGTTTGTCCTTGCTGTATACTTAGTTTGTTTCCCATCCAACTGCGTATTTTTCGTCTACGATTAACGTAGAACACTTTTGTGAGCACTCTACCCATGTTTTAGACTTATCAGTAAATCCTTGGCTACATTTGTTCCATAGAGGATCTGACACTATTTCGTTGAATGTTCTATTGTGTAAATTTAATTGCTGCCTGTGTTTTGCGAAAAAACTGTCGTCCCATTGGATTGTCTTATTGCCGTATGTTAAACTAGTGTAAGGAAAACTGGTCCAACTGCACGGAAAAACAACACCTTCTGCGTTGACATAGATGCCTCTGTTGCCAATCTCGCACAACGGTGTTATTGGCTGATCTTGATATTGATTTTTTATTTCTATATACTTGGCTTGATTGTATTCAAGGTAGTCTGTATTTTTTTGTATTCTACTACTGAGGTTAATTGTTGAACGTTCATAGCGATGGCTAGAACTTATAAATTCTTCACTAGGTTCCAGAGGATCACTTGCTCCGCCATATCCATCGTACTTGCTACCAAACTTTGTGCTTTTTGTTAATTGTAGCATATCCATGCCCAACAACCTGGCCTGGTTGGCAATGTTGTCAAGATAATCTTGATTAAATTTAAACACAATAGTAGCCCAGTTAATAAAAACATGCGGGTTAACTGCTCTAAGTGCCTTGATGCCATCAATGATACTATTCCAATTGCTGTTGATTCTGTACAGATTATTGCTAGAATTGTCATATCCGTCGATGCTAAAGTTAACTGTGTCATACTCGTTGAGTACAGATCCAAATTCTTCCCACCACTCGGGCTTTTTATGACTACCGTTGGTGATCGTGAAGATATGTATAGTTGGATTAACACTCTTGATGTATCTACAGATCTCAATGTATTCTTTGCAGTAAATAGGGTCACCTACATCACCACACATGGTTACTCGGCGCACATGATTACGCAACATATCCTCGGTGAAGAATTTCTTCACAAAATCCAAGGTCATGTTTTTATTCAACCAAGGTGTATCTGGATGTTCAGTTCGAGGACATCTAGGACATTTTAATGTGCAGACTGCACTGGGCTCTAAATGCCAATGATAGTATTGCCAATTTATAGCCATAAGTCAACTCGTTTGATTGTAGAATCTTCTACTATGGTTTTTATTTTTGATGCTAATATACCTGGGTTAAATTTAACACAATCGATGTGTTGCAACATTGCGGTATCAATTGGTCCAGGATGAATAATTTTCATATCACATTTGGAGTCTAACAGCATTGTATCGTGTGCTTGTTGCAATGCCTGCTTGTGCAATCGGTATGCCCAGTATCCGGACTCAGGGTCAGATCGTTTGTGTGTTATAGCTCGACTACCAATGGTGATAATTTTTTTACTAGAGTCGTTTTTCCAATTTTGATAAAAAAATTCTAATACACTGACTTGCGCAAACCCATCGTAGGCACAGTTAACTACACAATCATAATCTAAAAAATTAGATCCCCACTGTCTAACATTGTTGATATCAGTTCCGCTGGAACGTGATATCATTGTTACCGACTGATCGGCATACACATCGCCTAGTGCCTTTGCTAGTCCTTTGGTGCCAGTGATTAAGATTTTCATGCTAACTCAACGTCCGTGTTGTAAGAAGTAAAGCCGTTCTCTTTGACAACCTTGAGAATGTTCTCCACTCTACTGGTTAGTTCATCCCTGTGGCTCACAAGCCAAATACTCTTGTGACGTTCGCGACTCATCTTCTTGAGCAATGCCAATGCATTCTCTACGCCTTGTGTGTCTAATCCGGAATCAATCATCTCATCAATGAACAAGATGTTGATGGGCTGGTATAGACTTTCCCATACATCTCGGAATGCCCAACTCATACTCAAGATCAATCGATTGCGTTCACCACGAGATAAGTTGTCAAAGTCTAGTTCACGACCTAGTTCTTCAATACTCACGGTCAAGTCATTCTGAAACTTCACAGTATGTGGCAATCCAATACGATCAAGATAGTGTGTGAGTCGACTGTTGAGATAACTCAAATTTTGATCAATGATCTTCTTACGCACAAACGAGTCTTTGCTAGTTAGCAGTTTTAGTAAGAATTCTTGATGTTCTTGAATTCGAGTAAATTCATTCAACGTATCGTAACTGACCACTTGCAATGCTTGATGTTGCATGTCTACAATTTGTTCAGCATATGGATCGGTGTCTGCTGATCTTGCAGCAAGATCTTTACGCAAAGTATCCACAGTGTTCTTGTGATTTAATGCTTGTTCTAAATTATCATAAAATACCGTAGGAGCAGATCCAATGGTACCGAGACCTGTTAGAGTATCCTGATGTTCTAATCTTTGTGTATCATTGGTCAGCAATTGCAACGCCAATTCTTGAAGATTTTTTTCACGCTGTGTTTTCACCGTGTCAAGACTGTTATCGTGTATTTCTGTTCCACAGGCAAAACATTTGTGCGATGCAATTTGCCCAAGATCTTTTTGAATTTGATCCCGTTGCTTTTGTAATTTTGCATCGTCAACATTGATTTGCTTGATCCATCGATTTGCATCATCTGCAGATTTCTTGCGAATATAGTATGCTTCTAGATCTCTATGTGATTGCACTTCATTGTTGATATCAATGTGTTCAAGATCATTGATACCTTGAGTTAATGCAGCTACATCTTCTGCTTGTTTACGAATCCAAAGTGTACGACGTTTTTCTAAACTTTGTATTTGTTCTTCAATGCGCTTGTTAGCTTCTTGAACAGCACGAATGCGCAATTCTTCAGACTGAATAGAATCTTTGGTTGCTTTGTTTAGTTGTTTGATACGATCAGCACGTTCACTTAACAATGTGATACCTAGCAATTGTTCAATGATGGTACGTTGTTCGTTAGCCTTGAGACTTAAAAACGGTGGAGTATATGTGTTTAACGCAACAATGTGCTGGAACATGTCATGACTCATGCCCAACACACGTTCTATAGCTTCTTGTGTTTCTCTTGAATCACCTTGTGCTTCGTCCTGTGCTACTTGATGTTCGTTGTTAACATAAAACTTGAGCACGTTGGGTTTCCGACCGCGTTCAATTTTGTAGTTTTGTCCACCCACACCAAAGTCCAAACTCACCAGCATGTGTTTGGCATTAGTTTTGTTGACAAGATTGTCTTTGCGGATGTTTGATAATGCTTGGCCATACAAAGCATAGCTGAGAGCATTGATGATTGTGGTCTTGCCTGTTCCGTTTCGAGAACCGTCTCCGCCCATGTCTAAATTTTCTCCCAGCACCAAGGTAAGGTCTGATCGATCAAAGTCAATACCTTGTGTTACCGCGCCAACCGACATAAAATTACGAACTGATAAATTGTTTATTTTAATCATATTGCCTCATTAAATTTTCCTTCCACGGCAACATCCTTAAATTCTCTACCCTTGATGCCTCTTCTACAGGAATATTCTGTTCAAAACATTCTCGGACACTTATAATATGATCTAGTTGATATCCGCCCTCAACACCACATAGCGTTCGTTTAAATCTATTAGGATTAATAATATCAATATTTTCTTCATAAGTTTTTTGACTAAGTCCGTGAACTTTCCTGGCATAACCAGGGAATTTTTCTCTTTCCTTAAGCAGCTTATTATATTTTTCGTTCCCTAAAGATTCTCCATATTTCTCCACAAGGCCTTCTAACGTCCATTTTTTATAGATGCGTTTGTAAACAACTTCCTGCCATTTTTTATACCCAGCCTCTTCACCGTAACGATCAATATACCATTCCTTTGAGTTAGTATAAGATGATTTTTTAGATTTTTTGTCGCTAAAAACAGCCCACAATTTTTTTCCGTTGATTTCACCGTGTCGTTCAACAAAATTTTTTTCTGTCTGCCGAGACTTCCTGGTTCTCTCAGCGTAAAGATCGTTTGCGTGACTACCGTAAAACAGTTGCCAATGCTCGAGTGAATTTCTGCGAACATCTTTTACTTTTTCTAAATTTTCAACAATAGTTAACACATTATGCTTTATCATTGTTGGGATTCGATCAGTAATGACTCTATCGTCAAGGATACTTTTATTTCGAATAAACGCAGTCTCTCCGTATTTTTTGATAACTTTTTCTAACGCTTGTATTTCATCTGGTGTTAAACTGCGATTTACTTTGTCAGTAAAACGTTTAGTTTTTATATATTTTTCAATAAACTTATTCATTGATATGTAGGCTCCGTTGCTAATGCTACTTTATTTAGCACCGTTTACAGATTCTGGTAAATTTTCAGCAGCAATTTGTTATCGTAAAACTCTGATTCAATGTTGGTAAGTTGATCTGTAACAATCTGATCTACTGATTCAAATTTAATTTCGCCAGGTGCCATATCAGTGTCAACTGATGAATTCTTGTTTGGGATTAGAGCCATCTCTCTTAATGCATAATCTCGGATATATGTTTCTTTGATAAAGTTAGCTTCTTCGTATGAAATCTCAATGTCTAAGTTTACACGAACATGCATCCTGGGTGCAAGCAAAGTGGCAGCATTGTCAATGATGTTAGCAAGTCCTAGTACTCGGTACCTGGGTTGATCTGGCCAAGCATGATACACAGGATCTTTACCCCACTCTATAATGGTCAACCCACGATCATCATCACCAGCATCGGCATAGTTGTGCGGAAATGCATTGCCAATATATGTAATATTTTTCTTGGTTTGGCGTTTATGAAAATGTCCAGTAAAAACATGTTCAAAGTTTGTGAAGTCTTCTCTACGTACTTCTCCATGATCTGGCATCTCTACCATGGCGTTCATCAAGTAGCCAGGCAGTTCAAAGTGCCCAAACATATATTTGCCTTTTAGCTTAGGGATACGTTTAAAATCATCACCCACAAGCCAAGGAGCAATCACAACATCTCCGCTACTGAACCAATCATTGCATATCTCAACGTTAGGAAGATGCCTGGCCCACTCAACACTTTGTATGTCTCTCTTATCTCGATAGTAGAGGTCATGGTTACCAGGAATAAAATACACACGTTCAAAATTAGCATTTAGGTGCTCTAGACATTTTAGAGAATAATTTAACGTAAGGATACTGATTGATGCTCGATTATTATGGTAATCGCCAAGAAACAAGCAAGTTTCGCATCCTTCTTCTTTTGCTTTTTGGACCACCCATTGAACAAATTTCCAACAGTCTTCGTTGTGCAATGTGCTATTAGATTTAAGACCTAGATGCAGATCAGTAAAAATTGCAGCCTTTTTAAATAGATTACTCATAGTTCCTTTATCGACAATCCACTATAGGATCACGCAATTTTACAATTTTATGTCCCTTAAAGTCAACTTTTTTGGCACACACGCTAAGACCGTACTGTATATCAATACCTAACTCTTTACTAGCCTGCCCACACGAACTATATTCTTTAACTTCTCCAGATGGCAAGGTGACTTGAACCTTATAACCATATTTAGAGTGTTGTTCTTTTTCTTTGTCAGAAAACCCTGTAATAGCAATTCGATCTAGACGAGTTTGAATTTTTTTCTGGTAAGATCTTAGTTCGGCCTCGCTAAGTCCGTAAGCCGCATGTTTTTCTTTAAGGGTGTTTGCTCGTTTAACAATATGTTCCTCAGTAATATATCCAAATCCTCCAACCGCATCGTTGTTAAGGTTATAGTATAAAGGGTTATTCTTGATATTTGGGACAGTGTCAAGCCACTTCTTCTCTGTTAACAACACTAACTCTTTGTCGTCTTTGCTTATGTATTCCAAGACCGCCATAGCAAAGTCGTTAGGAGCATGCTTGTATGCTATTATAAAATCTCTACCAGAGCCGGTGTAGTAATCTTCAACAGCACCGTAGTGGGATCCTATATATTTCATACCGTTTTTAGTGTTGGTCCATTCGTAGACATATCCATGATAATCTTGTTTGTATTTCATTCCTGCCAATCTCCTGCAATTATTTATTCCTCGGGGACTGGCAGAAATTTTATAAGTTACTCATCCAAGCTGGATACAACCGGTCCACTCATAGCTGCCATGCTGTGTTTGCCTGAGTTCTGACGGGTCCATGATGGGTTGAGCCCGTTCATTTCCAAAATGTCATCACGTATGTTTTGATTTTTCTTTTCAATGTTTAGGATACGAGTAAAGCTATTAGTAATAGCGGCAGTATAATACGCAAAAGGGTTCTGCGATTTTGATTCGTCAAATTGCAGTCCAATTTGGCTGAGTTGCAACAGGGCTTGTCCGCGCATTTCTTCATTGTAGGTGTATCCTCTCCAGTTTGATCTTGTGGCATAACGTTCGCACAGTTTCATAAACATTTTTGCCAAGGTGCGAGTCATCTCACCGTGATCTTTTGAAAACTCTCCTGTTTCTAAATCTCCACGCCAATGACTTTTGCCTACCAAGAACGGAACTTTGTTCTCATCCACACGATAGTGAAAAAATGGAGGAAAGTTCACCCGCATGTGTGTGGGATCTAGTATGGGTTCATCGATCAATCCTGCCAGCGGATCGTCCTCCGAAGGCTCATCTAATTCCAATAGCTCTTCTAATTTGCGTTTTTTAGCTGCTGCTTTGGTGATCTTTTTGGGTGCCATGGGAATGTGTTCCCACGTCATAACTCGAAAAACAATGTCTGTGTTGGGGATTTTTTTAGGATCAACAATCTCGCCAGTTTCACGTTTGATACGATCTGCACGATTTCTACGTGCTTCGGCTGTGCTCTTTTGATTAATCTTGCTTACACTTGGCAGGATAATGTCGTATTGATGATCCAGATTTGGATCTCTAAACGCACAATAATTCTTTTTGCTAAGGTGAATTTCTTTGAGAATATCGCGATTATTTAAATAGTTGGTTTTTGGTGTTGCTCTTGTAATGGTTGCCATTAGGGAGAGATCCTTTAAAGTAGTATTTATTATAGCAGATTTTTACAATTTGTCAATGATTATAAACTGGGCAGTTTATTTTTTGGGTAAATAAAGAATAGGAAACTATCATGGCATATAACAAAAGTAACGCAACAACATTCAATCAATTGATACAACTGGGCCTATCAGTGAATGAAGCCAGTGTGGAGTCTGGTGTCAGTGCCGATGCTGCCTCGTACGGAGCAGGAACAAATGACAATGCAAGTGCGATAATTCCCGGTGCTGGTGGAATCCTTGCTGAATCGGGTCTAACGCAAGTGTCCTATACACAACCAGGTATAGCCGTGGATGCACAGTCTTCTTTGAAGAATGTATCAGTACCAGTTATTGATCCACGTATAATTGTGAGTGCAACACCACGTCCTACAGTAACAACTGTTACACAAGCATTTCCTTTTGTTAACAATATTACTAATATAGACCCAGAGCTTGCGGCCATTGCAGCCGCAGCCGCACAACCATCTCCGTTTAGTGATGACAACACTGGCATAGATCCAGAGCTTGCGGCCATTGCAGCCGCAGAAGCACAAGTCATTGCAGCCGCAGCCGCACAACCATCTCCTTACGGAGATAATGCCACTGGTATAAGTCCTGAACCTGCAGCCGCAGAAGCACAAGCCATTGCAGCCGCAGCCGCACAACCATCTCCTTACGGAGATAATGCCACTGGTATAAGTCCTGAACCTGCAGCCGCAGAAGCACAAGCACAAGCCATTAGAGATGCAGAGTTGAACAATGCCACTGCTTCAAACTCACAGGCCGTGGTTGGTACACAATTGGCACAGAGACAAGCAGTATTAGAAGCCCAAAGAAAATTGGTCAACAACGGTGATTGGCGTGTGCGACTCAGTCTTGCTGCTGGTGCTGACTATTTGTACAATGAATCACCAAACGGAATACTTTGGCCTTTAAAACAAACCAACGGTGTTATCTTTCCATACATGCCCAAGATTGATGTAGCATACAAAGCCGACTACGATCCGTACTCACTTACACATTCAAATTACAAAGGTTATTTTTACAAAAGCAGTTATACTGACGCTGTGACTCTCACTGCAACATTCACAGCACAAGACACATCCGAAGCTAATTATTTGTTAGCGGTGATACATTTTTTCAGATCAGTAACAAAAATGTTTTATGGTCAAGATGCACAACGCGGTGCACCACCACCACTGGTATACTTGACCGGACTTGGCGAATATCAGTTTGCAGCACATCCTTGTGTGGTCAGCAGTTTTCAATATAATTTGCCCAATGATGTAGATTATATTCGTGCAGGCAGTCCCAACACCAATGGTACCAATTTGCTTACTCGCCGATCCAGACAAGACTTGCCTACCAATCCTATAACTGGTGCTGTCAAGCGATTGGAAAACTTGTTCTCTAGTCAAGGTATCAACAAAGGTGCTATTTCAAGTCCGCCGGCGCCGCCAACATTGGGTAAAAATTCACCAACTTATGTGCCTACCAAGATTGATTGTACAATAAGTTTATTGCCTATGCAAACTCGGGCACAGGTCAGTCAAGTGTTCAGTCTCAAGAGCTTTGCCAACGGTGACTTGATCAAAGGAGGATTCTGGTAATGGCCACGTACGACTCGACTAGTGCATACTATACCACAGGGTACAGTCAATTTTTCTTGGATGTAATGGCCAATCGTGCTATACCCAAAGAAAGTGATGATCGCCTCATGCAGATCAATCAAACATATCAGTACAGACCTGATCTGTTGGCCTTGGACTTGTATGACAATCCCAGCCTTTGGTGGGTTTTTTATCAACGCAATCCCAACACACTTGCTGCACCACCACTGGATTTCAAAGCAGGGGTACAGATTTATCTACCCAAAATAACTACATTACGTGGTGTATTAGGATTCTAAATATGGCCACTCAGAATCAGATTTCGCAGTTTCAGGCAGCGTTTTATCAATCTTGGAATTCTTCTTTAAAAGATCGGCGAGCATATCGCAATGCAATTGATGTAGCTGAAATTAAAACAGGATTGATTGTTGGCAGAGTCGTCAATGCTCCGGCTGGTATCAATCTCAATCTTATTTCACCTAACGATATACCTTCATTTGAATCTCTTACCGCTGGAATAAATCCACCCAGTAGCTCAGGCGATATCACTGCACAAGCACAAGTGGCCAGAGATGATCAGGCCAATACCACTGCAACAACACCGCAGCAGCTGGTTGAAACTCCAGATGGACGCATTACTAACAAACTGTCTGACGCACCCACTAATGCTAACGTTCCTGCAACAACGGAAAATGGCAACGCAGACTCTGGTACCAATGACGAAACAAGAACACTAACCAATACTCAAGCTATACCATCACCGGTGCCATCAGGAGCATTACCAGAACCTCTGAGATTCTCAGATCCTCGGGCACCGGAAGAATTTAACAACTTACAAACTCAAGAAGCATTACCTAGCTATGCTCCGGTTAACAATGCCACACAAGGTGGAGTAGGAGCTCGCGGCGATGATGCTGCACAACCTACTACTAATGCTGTGCGAAATAGACTGGATGAACTGTATGGCGGTGTAAACAACGCTATTGTATCACAAGATAATATATTGGATTTTTATGCCAGCTATACCTATAGTCTCAGCTGGTATCTAATAGATCCTGCCACTTATAACCAGTTGGTCAAATCACCAAAAAGAAATCTTGAAGGCTATTATCTCCTGGTACAAAGTGGCGGAGCTCCGGTAAACAATCAAGTGCCCACAAACAACGGCACTAACCCCACTGTGCAAACATCTAGTACTGTAGGATATGGACGTAGTCCGTTTTTTCCATTGGACTATTACATTGACAATCTTGAATTTAACGTTGCTTATGCAGGCACAGCAACTAATGGTGCAGCTACATTTAGCGATTTAACTTTTACCATATCTGAACCCAACGGAATTACGTTGTTGGATAATTTATACAGTGCTGTGGCAGATTTGTACAGCAAAAAAAATATTACCAAACCAGGAACTCCTCCAAGCTATTCTTCTGCAATGTATGTGATAGTAATAAGATTTTATGGTTATGATGTAGATGGAAATCTTGTACAACCCATTGGGCGACGTACCGGAGTCACTGATAATCAAGCAGCAGTGGAAAAATTTATTCCTTTTATTATTAGCAACATTGATTTCAAAGTGGCCAACAAGCTAGTTGAATATCAAGTTTCAGGAGTAGTACCGGGCACAGCAACAGGCTTCAGTACCAATCGTGGTAGTATTCCGCAAAACTTTCAATTTCAAGGATCCACGGTCAAGGACATATTGGTAGGAACTGTGGTACAACAAACAGCCAGTCAAGCAGCAGGGGATCAGGTGAGAAATGGCATCCCTATACAAACATCTCCTCCAGGTAACATATATGCCGAAGATGGGACATTATCTAATCTAAGAAGAAATACCGAAACTGGTGAGTTGTATGATCCTGGGCGGTAGTATATGAGAGAAAACATAGCATGGCTGAAAATTTAACCCCAACTCCGAGAGCTGCTGGCAAACCAGGTGAAAATCTGTCAGCCAATGCTGCGTCAGGATCTGCACCTGCCAAGGCAGATGCTGCACCTAAACCTGGTGCTACTCAAGTGGCCACTGGCTTGATAGCAGCACTCAATTCCTATTGGGGCAAAATAGCCAAATCTAAAGGTATAATTCCTGACATATACGAAATTAAATTTGCTGATCCATTGTTGAGCAATGCCAGCGTGATTCCTCCAGGGCCGTTGGATAAAAGTTTTGCTGGCGGATCTTTACAGGCCACTGCTGCCGATGAGCTCCTGAGCGAAAAACAAAATATGAGTCCGGCTGTGAGACAACGATCAGCCACAGCCGGACAGCAAATCATACAGTTTATTGATACAGTATTGCGTAACAGTAACTATATCACGGATCAGCAAAAAGTGATATGGAATGGAAAAACCAACACATGGGAATACAACGGAAAACCTGCACAAAACTTTGCGTGGTTCAATATTTCTTGTCAAGCTGAACAATTGCAGTATGATCCCAAACAGAATGATTTTGCATATAGAATAACTTATATCATTGCACCGTATCAAATTCCTGTTCAAAGTGAATACTTTGACAACAATTCTTTTAGAGGTGTACATAAAGTTTACAACTACTGGTTCACTGGTCAAAATACTCAAATTACAAGTTTTGAACAAAATTACAACAATGCTTGGACACAGGCGTTGACCAGCGATGTTTCTGTTAGAGCAGGCAATGAATCTCTTGCCAGTCGAGTCAACAGCAGAGAACAATGGAAAAAAAGATATATGCCTGCTAGCAATCAAGCTAGACAAGGTGGTGATGGTAATACCTTTGAGCCAGGCGCTAATGCTGCTGATTATCTGTACACTGTTGATACTGCTCAAATTGTATTGAACATACTAGGGGATCCTGCTTGGATTCCACCACCAACTAATATACAACCAGGGCAATTTAGTACATCACCTTTTTTTGCCGACGGCAGTATTAATACAACTGCTAGTGCAGCATATTTTGAATTTGCCTGGAACAAGCCAACTGATTATAATCTTACAACTGGTCTAATGGACCCTGGACAAAATAACTTTGGATCTAATCGAACCGCTGGTATAGCCGGCATTGCTCAACAAGCAATTTCTTATCAAGCTACTAGTATAAAAAGCAAATTCCGCGGCGGAAGGTTCAGTCAAGAGCTAAGTGGAACATGGTTACAAACACCTGCCAAGAATGCTGTAGCTGCTGCTGACAAAGGTAGAAAAACTGATCCTGTAACTGGAAAAAAATCAGTAGGCAGTATTAACAATATTCAGAATACCGCAGCAACCCCCACAGTTGATTCTTTAAAATTGTCAGCTGGGGCATCTGTATATAACATTAACAATGTTCCAGATAGTGCTGCGTCAGCAGTAGATATTGAATCGTCACCAACAGCCAATTCAATTGCAGCAATCAACAATGCAGAACTCAGACCAGCTACACCGCCCGCTGTGGATGCGGAAGTACAAGTGTTGGAACCATTTGTACCGCCGCCAGTATTGGGCGCTGGTTATGTGAACGGCAACGACGTTGAAACTGCGATTGTTTCTCCAAACCCACCACAGGGTATTGTAAATGATGATCAAGGCCAACCACAATAAAGGAAATATGTTGTAATGACAACTAATACAAATCAAGCATCGGGAAGAACAAAAAATTTCAAGTTTGATCGCGGCGGTACACCTGCCGAAATGGGGCCATTCATTGGCCGAATTGTCAACAACATTGATGCCACTCGCAGTGGTCGTGTACAAGTATTCATTGAACAATTCGCCACAGGACAACCCAGCACCAATTCTGAGACCTGGAGATGGGTACGCTATCTGTCACCGTTCTATGGTGCCACAGAAAAAAATAGTACCAGTGCAGGTGCAGGCTCGTATCCGGGTAATCAACAAAGCTATGGCATGTGGTTTACTCCTCCGGATATTGGAACATCGGTCATGTGTTTTTTTGTTGAAGGCGACCCTGATCAAGGTTATTATGTTGGTAGTGTAATTGACAACAGTTTAAATCACATGTTACCTGCCATTGGAGCAGCCAAGCAAGCTCAGTATGTCACACAAAATAAAACTCAAGCAGCATATTTTGCAAATGCTCCACAACTGCCAGTTACTGAAATCAACACTGGCAACAAAGAAGTAGATCAGAATCCGCGATTCTTTGATCAACCTAAACCAGTACACAGTTATCAAGCAGCTATATTTTTCCAGCAAGGACTAGACAGAGATCCCGAGCGTGGACCTATTATATCCAATGCACAGCGAGAAAGTCCAAGTACAGTGTATGGAATATCTACACCTGGGCAACCCATTTATCAAGGTGGACTAGATCCTGCTACCATACGTAAACAACTCAGCACCGGCGCAGTTAATCCGCAAGATGTCACAGTGATTGGACGCAAAGGTGGTCATACATTGGTAATGGACGACGGCGACTTAGAAAACAAGAACGCTTTGTTTAGATTGCGAACATCCAAAGGTCATCAGATCATGATGAATGATTCTGAAAACTTCTTTCAGATCATTCATGCCAATGGACAGTCCTGGATAGAGTTTGGCGAAGAAGGCACAGTGGATGTTTACTCTACTAACTCGGTAAATGTTCGTACTCAAGGTACTATAAATTTGCATGCTGACAAAGACATCAACATGTATGCTGGTGGCAATCTCAACATGAAATCAAATGTGGCTACCAACATAGGCGCTGTGGGCGCCATGAACATAGCCAGTCAAGGTGAAATGGTATTGTATGGTCAATCAACTGTGGGCATAAAGGCTGACGGATCACTAGCATTGCAAAGCAAAACAACAGGATCATTTGATGGTGGTGCTTCGCTACGACTCAAAGCACTCAGAATAGACCTCAATGGATTAGCGACAACTCCGGTCAAAACTCCTAAACTATATCCCAAAACTACATTGGATGATACTGAATTTGATAATTCAACTGGATGGAAAGTAAAACCTAAATCTTTGGAAAGTATTGTTACTCGTGCTCCTACTCATGAGCCATATCCATATCATAACAAAGGTGTAGCGGTTAGTGTAAATCTTGGAGGCACCGGAGCTCCTACTCCACCTCCGGCAGCAGAACCAGTGCCTACAAACTGGAGTATCATAAGAAAATCATGAGCAACTTTACATTTACAGGCCCAGATGGCGCAACCTACGAAGTACAAGGCCCATCCACTGCTACGTTTGAGCAAGCCCGGGCAGTGTTTACTCAACAAACATCCACAGGTGGATTAACTGGATTGCCAGTTGGCGGGCTAGTCAATGCAGTTACTCAGTCAGCCGGCGGGTTAAGTTCGGCATTGGCACAGTTGGGTCCACAGGCCATAAGTTTGACAAAACAAATAGGCAATTATATTAATCTTCCAAACCTAACGGGCTTACCGGTACCAAACGCTATCACAGTTAGCGACTTTGTCAATACTAAAACATTAGCACAAACAATTGGGTCTGTTGGGTCTACACAGATACAAGGGTTAGTAGCTCAAACTGCCGCGTCAGTAAACCAGGCCACTGATGCAATTACCAATATCAAAGGGCTAGGACAATTTGGACTCAATGCTGATCAATTACAACTGTCAGGATTGATCAAACCAGGTCTTGCTGATCAGATAAATTTAGATCCATCAAAATTTACCAGCATTTTGTCAAGTCCCACAAGCTGGACAGGCAAGCTAGGCGCAACAGATATCACTTCTGTACTCAGTAGTGGTAGTTTGCAAACAGCAGTGCAACAGGGGTTGATGAGTACAAATTTTGATCAGCTTAAACAACTGGGCGCAATTACAGGATTAGAATCGGCAACACAATTAGGTCCATTGATAAATGTAGCTACAAAATTTGGTGCAGGTACTGCTACTGAATGGTTATCAAGTGCAACCGGAGCGTCGGGTATTGCAAGTGCAATAACCAGTGGGTTAGGCGGCAACATAAGTGGGTTAATTTCAGGCAGTGGCATTGGTGGTGCGCTATCAGGCGGAGTAGGCAGTTTGTTATCTGGTGGCGCAGGTAGTTTGTTGTCGGGCAGTGTAGGCAGTTTGTTATCTGGTGGCGCAGGTACTTTGTTGTCTGGCAGCGTGGGCGGGTTGTTGTCAGGTGGAGTGGGCGGGTTGTTGTCAGGTGGAGTGGGCAGTTTGGTGTCAGGTGGATTAGCATCGGTGCCAGGATTATCGTCGGTACTAAATGGATTTGCACAATCTGCACAATTTGCACAAGTATTTTCTTTTGCTAGCTCGTTTTTAGGTGGCGGTGGCAACCCATTGGAAGCAGGCACTGTAACACCCACTGCTGCTGCAAACACAGTGAATAGACAAACTGTGAATCAGGCAGTATTGGCAATCATTGGAAATAGCAAAATATCTATACCAGACTTTTCGCCATCAGTGTAAATCTGAACTGGAATCCAATGGATAAATATCAACATGCCTACCTTCATTGGATTCAACACACAAAATCAATATAAAAAGTTTACTCTAGTAGACCAAGAGTTAATCAAACGTGACCTCTTGAACGCTTTTAACATCTTGCAAGGACAACTGCCCGGCCGTCCTGCATACGGTACCATACTTTGGGATTTTTTGTTTGAAAGTCAGGACCAAACTACTATGGCTGCTATTTTGCGAGAAGTGCAGCGTGTGGCCGGCGGCGACCCTAGAGTGGCAATTACAGATGTAAATTTATTCCCTCAGGAAAATGGTGTGTTGATTGAACTTGAAGTACAGTTTGTTCCTAATACTGATTCTCAGCTGTTGAGTGTGTTCTTTGATCAACAACAACGTAGAGCTTCGTTTGTATAAACGCAGCCGTTTATATGTTTGGTAAATAACAAATAACAACGGACGATCATGGCAACCACTACTAGACAAACAGTTATATTCGGAGTAGAAGATTGGAAACGCATCTACGAAACCTACAGAGAAGCGGATTTCCAAAGTTACGACTTTGAAACCTTACGCAAAAGTTTTGTAGACTATCTGCGCCAGTATTATCCCGAGACTTTTAATGATTACATTGAAAGTTCAGAATTTATTGCATTGCTGGATGTAATAGCGTTCATGGGTCAAGCCATGAGTTTTCGTAATGATCTCAACACTAGAGAAAACTACATAGACACCGCTGAACGTAGAGATAGTGTGGTTCGACTGGCAAATCTAGTAAGCTATACACCCAAACGAAACACTGCTGCCAGTGGGTATCTCAAAGTATTTTCTGTTCAAACCACAGAAAATATCACAGATTTCAATGGTATAAATTTAGCCAACGTCACAATCAATTGGAACGATCCTACTAACTTCAACTGGTTAGAGCAGTTCACCGCAATTGTCAATTCGGCATTGGTAGACACACAACGAGTTGGCCGCCCTGGAAATCGCGAAACTATTGTGGGTGTGGACACATCTGAATATTCAATCAATCTGGTTCCTGGATTTCTGCCAGTATTACCATACACTGCTACTGTGGATGGTGTTAACATGCCATTTGAAGCAGTGAATGCTACTTCGGTAGGAACACCAACAACGTCACCGTTTATTTTTGAGCCAGCACCACAACCCAACGGAATTTTTAATATATTGTTCCGTAATGATTCACTGGGTTATGCAGCAGCAAACACAGGATATTTTTTCTACTTCAAGCAAGGTGTGTTGCAGAATCAAGATTTTAACTTGGCTGAACGTATTCCTAATCGCACAGTTAATATCAATATTGATGGTGTAAACAACGAAGATCGTTGGTTGTTCCAATTGGACAACACTGGAACAGTCACTAGAGAATGGCAGTATGTACAGTCTGTATACGCTGCGGCAGCAGAACAACTGGCTCCTGACCAACGTAGTTTATATTCAGTCACATCCAGAGCCAATGATCAAATCACATTGACATTTGGTGACGGCATATTTTCAGCTATACCTACTGGATTGTTCCGTGCTTATGTTCGTGCATCAAACGGATTGCAGTACATTATCAATCCAGAAGAAATGCAAAGTGTGGTATTGCCCATCAGCTATATCAGTAGATCAGGACAGTTGGAAACTATCACATTCACATGTGGTATTACAACTCCAGTGAGTAATGCTCAGGCCAGAGAAACACTAGATGAAATCAAACAACGTGCGCCTGCTAGATATTACACACAGAATCGCATGGTCAACGGTGAAGATTACACCAACTTTCCGTTTACTGAATACAATTCTATCATCAAAAGTTATGCATTGAATCGTGCTAGTATTGGCACCAGTCGATATCTTGATCTAGTGGATAACACAGGCAAGTACAGTTCTACAAATATTTTTTCGTCTGACGGTGCCATATGGGAAGACAATCTACTGCCTACATTTTTGTTTACCTGGCTCACTAACAATGACATTGCTGATGTGGTTGGTAACCAATTGCAACCACTTATATCAACAGATGCATTTGTGCAGTTTTATTATGCCAACTTCCTTAGACCAAATTTATCAGTATTGAATTTAACCTGGAATCAGAGCACAACTCTGGCCAATGAAACTACAGGATATTTTAAAAATGCTGCTGGTAATCCTGCACCTATTAGTACATACAGCAGTTCCAATTCAAAGTTTATCACAGTGGGCAGTTTGATTAAATTTACAGCGCCACCTGGCTATTTCTTTGATGCCACCAATCGTCTTAAATTAGGAATACCCACACTAGCAGATGAACGCTTGTATTTCTGGGCCAGCCCTTTGAGTATCTATTTAGATGGCACAAATCAAGGGCAAGGAAACTTTACGGATGGAACTGGCCCTGTGGCATTGAATGTGTTTGTACCTACTGGTGCAATTCCAACAGAAGTAATTCCATTGCTTATTACTACTTTGCCCAGCAGTTTGATCACAGAAATCACACAGCAAATATTGCTGTATAGAAATTTTGGTCTAGGGTATGATAACACAGGTGCAATCACTGGTACTCCTTACACTTGGTATCTAATCAATTCCAACAACATAGATATCGATGCTACATTTAGTTTGGCAAATGCAGGCAGCACATCTGGTACAAATCAAGATGCCAGCTGGATGATTCAGGCAGTGACCAATGGAACAAAATACACAGTGACCAATCGTGCATTGGTGTACAATTGGGGGTCAGTGTTACAGACTAGATTCTTCTTTGAAACTGGCAATCGAATTTATGATCCTCGACTGGGTAACGTGGTTAGTGACTTTATCAATGTACTCAAAGTCAACAGTTTGCCTGACTCAAATAGTCCTCAACCAGGGGATATCTATCTCAAGATCACTGGACAGCCTGTGCAGTCTGACGGTCTAGTCGACGATTTCCAAGTCACGGTCAGCTACCAAGATCGTAACAATGATGGTGTTACAGATGATCCTGATTTTTTCAATGATATTGTTGCACCCAATGTGAATTCAAATACAAAATACGTATTCTTCCAAAAGACAGTGGACTTTGATAATCTGCAACGCTATTTGTTAATTGCCCCAGGCATTGTCAACAGTGATTATGCCACCATGGATGACATTGAAGTTGTGAAATCTCAATATGTTGTTGGACAGATGTTTTATGCATATTCTCAAACAATAACAGTGGGTCCATTGACTGGTCAAGTGGGTGCGTTTTATCAATTGGTAATCAGCACCAATGGGACAAAAATTCTATTAGATGTAACATCAGAGTGGTTGGCCAAAGTAGGCCGATCAGGCATGTATTTCCAATACAGACATAATGCTCCGCTGACAGATCGTATTGATCCAGGCACCACTAACATTATTGATTTGTATGTGGTCACACAAGCCTACTATACAGCTTATCAGAATTGGATCAGAGATTCAACAAACACAGTACCTAAACCTGATGTTCCTACAATCAATGAACTTGATACCGCATATCAAGGACTTGAATCTTACAAAATGATATCTGACAATATAGTATTAAATTCAGTATCATTCAAACCATTGTTTGGACCCAAGGCAGCTGAAAATCTACGTGCAACTATCAAAGTAATACGTACTGCCAATTCCACTGCTAGCGAAAGTGAAATTAAAACTCTGGTAGTGGCCAATTTGAATGAATATTTCAGTATTGACAAATGGAATTTTGGCGATACGTTTTATTTCTCAGAACTGGCTGCTTACATACACAGAAACATGGGCGGCATTGTAAGTTCAGTGGTCTTGGTGCCATTAGATCCATTGAAATATTTTGGTGACTTGTATGAAATAAATTCAGCACCAAATGAAATATTTGTCAATGGTGCTGGCGTAAGCTCAGTAGAAGTTATTACTTCCTTGACTTCAACTAATATTAGAACTGCACCTGGCAGCGGAGTAATTTAATGGCCACAACAAAGTCGGTAGATTTTCTACCACCAATATTCCAAACCAGCACTAACAAGCAATTTTTATCAGCTACATTAGATCAACTGGTTCAGGAACCTGAGTTCAAAAAAACACAAGGGTTTGTTGGACGTCATTTAGGTCCAGGTGTAAATCCCAATGACTATTATGTGATTGAACCCACGGCGGATCGATCAAACTATCAACTGGAACCTGGTGTGATAAGTTTGGTACCAGACACCAATACCATTGCAGATGCTGTGACTTACCCAGGTATAACTGATGCAATAGGTCGTCAAGGTGGATTCACCAACAACGCATCAAGACTGTATACCAGCGATTATTATACCTGGGATCCTTTTATAAACTTTGATAAGTTTACAAATTACAGTCAGTATTACTGGTTGCCCGGCGGCCCTATATCTGTGGGTGTGAGCGGATCTACAATTCCAGTCACGGCCACATACAACGTGACCAGAACAGATACATCGTACGAATTTTCAAGCATTCAAGGTCAGAATCCTGTAATCACTTTGGTGCGTGGCGGAACTTATGAGTTTGTAGTTAATCAAGTGCCCAACTCTTTTTGGATACAGTCAGATCCAGGAGTAAATGGTCGGTTGCCTTATGCTCCTAACATTAGTTCTAGAGATGTGTTGGGTGTCACTAATAATGGTGAAAATTCAGGAACTGTTACTTTTAGTGTGCCTTTTAAAACTGCTCAACAGTTTTATTACGATCTAGCTCTGGCTCCTACTGTGCCCACAGCTGGGCAAGTTGATTTGTTGACTGACATTGATTATAATCAAATCAATGGAGTGCTGGTATCTACATTTTTTGCCAACTATCCTTCAGGTATAGATGGTATAACTAATCTTCAAAATCGCAGTGTGGTATTCAACAATACCACAGCACCTACTAATGTATACCAAATACAATACATAGGCACTGGCCCAGGGCAGACTATACAACTGTTGCCAGTGTTAGCAGTTCCTAGCCTGAACAAATTTACCATTATATTTGGTGCTGAATGGAGCACTACAGAGTGGTATCTTAACGCATCAGGTTACTTTGAACAAATACCGTTGTTGACTGCTGTACAAGATACACTGTGGTATCAAGATGGCACCAATCCAGAAATTTTTGGACAAATTAGACTGGTAGATCAGACTCAAGCTGCAACTATCAATGTGGTCACTGACATCCTTGGCAAGCAAAACTATACTTCTCCTAATGGAGTGGTGTTTACTAATAATTTAAAAATCACTTTTCAAGGCAGTGTAGTTCCTGCTAGTTATCAAGCTCAAACTTATTATGTGGCCGGAGTAGGCACGGCTATCCAATTGTTGTTGGAAACTGATTATATTACTCCAGAGATTGTACGCACTGCTAGCACTCCTTGGGATTTTGTTCCATGGGATTCTGCCAACTGGGACGGAACATTAAATCAACCATTGGATCCAGACTATATCACAATAGCATTAGACAGTCCTGATCTCAATGCATGGACAAGATCAAACCGTTGGTTCCATATTGATGTAATCAACGCAGCGGCTGCCTACAATAACACAAATGCAGTGTTGGATAACAGATTCCGGGCCAAACGTCCAATCGTTGAATTCCGTGGCGGTACACATTTGTACAACATGGGCACCGAGGCCAAACAGCCAGTGAACATAATTGATCTAAATCAAACAGATGCTCTAACAAACGTCAATGGAACAACCCAATACACTGTTGTGGGCCAGGCGTATAATCTACAACAAGGTAATAGAGTAATCTTTGCCAAAGACACCGACCCACAAGTGCGTAACAAAGTATATGTGGTCAACTTTATAAGCCCAGCTTCTGTGCCATTGCCCGATAGTTCACTAGTAGACCAGCCTGTTATTGATCTAGTACCTGCAGATGATGCATTAGCATTGACTGATCAGTGTGTGGTTTGTTTGAGCGGTACTACACTGACCGGAACAACCTTTTATTATGATGGTATACAATGGATTCAAGCACAACAAAAAACTGCTGTGAATCAAAATCCCATGTTTGATGTGTATGATCAAGCAGGATATAGCTTGGGCAATCGTGCGGTATATCCAAGTTCAACTTTTTCAACTGCCAAAAACAATCTTGGTACTACAACTGGCGGTAGCCCATTGTTCAGCTATGCTGTTGGTCCAGGGACTGTGGCAGATACTGTGTTGGGATTCCCCTTAAGATATCTCAGCTTGAATAACATCGGCGATATTGTGTTTGATAACAATCTCTATGCAGACACCTTTATCTACGTCAAAGACAATGTACAACAAACTGAAAATATCAGTATAGGGCATGTTCGCCAATATGAAGATCGAACTGTGTATGCTAAAGAACTTGGTTGGCAGAAAGCTGCTGTCAAGAGTCAAATTTATCAACAATTTAACTTCACCTACAGTACCACACCCATAACAGCATCTATTTCAGGTACAACACTGACCGTGACACAAGGTCCAGCCAATGGCTCATTATTGATTGGACAAAGTCTTAGTGGCAAAGGAGTCACTCCGGGTACACAAATTACAGGATTAATCACTGGCACTGGCGGAGTGGGAACTTATACCATCACCCCATCACAAACTGTGCTATCAGAAATTATCACAGCAACTACCCCATTGATTCTAGACGTGGCTGCACTGCCAACTGGAGCGATACCCAGCATTAAAGTCTATGCCACTAGTGTGAGTCAAAACTACAGTAGTTTGTTTCAAGACCCAGGCAATTACACATTTACTACCACAGATGACACTACAACTATTAGATTCAACCCTACAACAAAAATAGTGTTGGGAGATATCATTGAAGTATTGGTATTAAGCGATCAGGTAAGTGCTGTTGGATTCTATCAAGTTCCTATCAACTTAGAAAACAATCCGTTAAACGGCAACAGCCCATACTTTACATTGGGCACCATAAGAACACATTATGACAGCATTGCAGAAAATTTAGTCAATCTCACTGGTGATGTAAATGGTGCTAACAACACCAGAGATCTGGGCAATATTGTTCCTTACGGTTTGAGCATTTTACAACAAAGCTCACCTATGACACTGGCTGGGTACTTTTTGCGCAAGCCTGATTACGATATTTTTGCGTCATTGGCATTTAATTCTAGAGAATACGAAAAATTCAAAGCACAGTTCTTGAACACAGCGGCTCAAGGTGACTACACAAATATGTCAGTGGCAGAAATATTAAATGCAGTATTTTCTGAAATCAACACAGGCCGTACCAGTTCAAATCCATTCTATTGGTCAGACATGTTGCCTACCGGCACAGTATACACACAGCTTCAGACCACTGTGACACCAATCACCACACAGATATTTGATCTCACACAAGTGTACAATTACACTTCTGCTAATTATCAAGCATTGCTGGTATACATCAATGATCGACTGCTGACCAGAAATGTAGAATACACAGTCAGTGTTGATGCACCAATCATTACAATCTTGATACCACTAGCAGTAGGTGAAGTTGTGACCATTCAGGAGTACGAAGCTACTTTTGGTAGTTATGTTCCTAACACTCCTACCAAACTGGGATTGTATCCAGCGTATGTGCCTGAACTATTCTTAGATGAAACTTATGTAACACCT